>Ga0209083_1000027_pt1 | contig 233046 bp, 186 predicted proteins | sample AM7aDNAmetaG_FD_184132 | JGI IMG/M metagenome (GOLD analysis project Ga0209083, IMG submission 184132) | Freshwater microbial communities from Finland to study Microbial Dark Matter (Phase II) - AM7a DNA metaG (SPAdes) (version 3) | ecosystem: Environmental > Aquatic > Freshwater > Lake ...
GCGCGCCGAAGCGTGGACACGCTGTTCACCGCAATCGCAGAAGCACTGGCCTCAATCAGTTCCACAGATGCTACTCACTACATGCTCCATCGCGGATATCCGCTACACTGATGTGCAAACCGCTCTAGCAAAAACGACCGGCTCCGAATTGGCCTGGAAAACCCGACCATAGCGGCAACACGCCGCAGCCAATCTGGTTACAATGCGACCCAACCAGTTCAGGAGACCGTTCATGTTCTCGCGCGCCCTTTGCTGCCTTGTGGTGGCCGTTCTGTCTGTCAGCGGATGCGTATCCCTTGCTCCCCAACCCACGGAATCGGTCGTCCCGAAGTACTCTGTGTATGAGATCGTTCTCAACACCGACGAGGCCTTCGCCAACCCGTTCTGGGATCCCGCCGTCTCCGCCGAGTTCAAATCTCCTTCCGGGAAGATCAGTACCGTTGAAGGCTTCTACTTCGGCGGCAAGGAATGGCGCATCCGGTTCGTCCCGCGCGAAGAGGGCCTCTGGTCATACAAGGCGACCCTGCGTGGCCGGCAGAAGTCCGTGACGAACGAGGGCCAGTTCACCTGTCGCGGCCAATCGGGCGACGGCTTCCTCCGCGTCTCCTCGCGCAACTGCTACCGCATGGAATATGACACCGGCCGGTCGTTTGTCGGCATCGGCATCCAAACCTGTGGCGCCGTCAAGAATGTCGACTTCGACGGCCCCGCCGACGGCAACTGGCGAACCGTCAGCGTCGAAGAATGGTGCAACGCCTTCAAAGGCGCCGTCAGCCTCCACCGCATCAACCTCAGCGCCAGCCTGAAGACGGGATGCGCTGTTCCGCTGATTCCCGACCTCAACCAACCCGACCGCTACAACCTCGACACCTGCCGGGATCTCGACCGCATGTATTCACTGCACCGCGCCGCCGGCTTTGCCGAAATCGCCATCCTCTTCCAGGATATGAGCGCTTACGCCAACGACCGCGATGCTTTTGGCGTGGGACGCGACACCCGAGACTACAAGAACGTTCACGCGGCGAACTTCCCTCTGCAGGCAAAGTATCTGCGTTACGTCGTCAATCGTTTCGGCTGTTACGTCGACATCTGGGAACTCTTCAACGAAGACGCTTACGCCCCTGACGACTACCTTGCCCTCCTGCACAAGACCATCCGCAACGCCGATCCGTACCGCCACATCATCACCACCAACTTTGAACGCCCCGACAGGGATTTCTGCGAGATCATCGCCCCGCATGAATACGTCAGCATCCCAGCGCAGGAAGTCGATGCTGAACTCACCAAGCAGTTCGCCGCCATGAAGTCCTATGGCAAACCCGTCCAGTACACGGAGTTCGGCAACAAGGGCACCCTCCCCAACGTCGACCCCATCAAGTGGCGTGTCGCCGTCTGGACCTCCTTCATGAACGAAAGCGGAATGTTGTTCTGGGGAATGTCCGGGAGAAAAGTGCGCCTCAGCCCGAACAGCAACTCCAATGCCTACATTGGTCCCGATTCACGCCAGCATTTTCGCGTCTTGCTTGATTTCGCCCGCGATCTGCCCATCGACGTGCGCCCGAAGTACTCCAACGACTCTCCCGAGTTTCAATTCCGCTCTTATACCCTCTCCAACAGCGCTACGAGCGTTGTCTATCTGCACCGGCGGGGTGGCTATGAGGGTCAGACCAGGGAGCAGCAGTTCCGCGTCCAGACGGGCCCCGGCCGATTTACCGTCAAATGGATCAACCCCGAAGATGGCAAGACCGTCGGCGCACCCCGCGAAACCAGCACGCTCAACCAGTTCTTGTACGTGAAGGTACCCGCCTTCAGCGTCGACCTCGCCTGCCGCATCGATCGCATCGATTCGCCCCTGCCCCCGGCACCGCAACCCACCGCCAGCGCGACCGTGCCCGCACCAACCATCGCCGCAGGCTGGAAGGTCGCCTGGATTGCTGACCTGAACAATCCCAAGTCCGCCGACCAATGGCTCACCACCGCAGGGTCAATCACAACAGGTGGCGGTGTGCTCTGCCTCCGCAGCGAAGAGGCCGGCGAAGGCGAAACCACCTTGGCGGTGCCCACGTTCCCCGACTCCGTCCGCGTTGAATACGTTGGCTACCTCAATGGCGAGAATTCCGGCGACCTCACGACCATCCTCAACGCCAATGCTTCCGGATCATCGAGCGGCTACACGTTTCAGTTCGCCGGCAGAGCCCGTACTCTCACTCGCATCTTGCGCGCCAGCAAACCGCTGGATGGCGAGAACAAAGATCTCTCCTTTGAAGTCGGGCGCGCCTACCGAATCGCCATCGAACGCGATGGCGCCACGCTTCGCCTTTTCGTCGATGGGCGGAAACTCCTCGAGGCTGTGGATCCCCAGCCCCTCGCCGGCCACGACCTCGATCGCATCGGCTTCTACACCTTCGACGGAGCCCTGTGCATCAAAGAACTGCGCGTACTCGTCAAAGCCCCATGACCGCCCAACCATTGGGTGTAGGCGGTGATAGAATTGGCAAAGCGAGACATCGATGTACATCCCATCAGCATTTTCAGAGAACCGTGCAGAGGTGCTTGCCGGATTCATCCGACAACACAGTTTCGGGACACTTGTCACTGCCTGTTCCGCGTCCGGGCTGTGTGCAAGTCATATCCCGTTTCTTCTTCGCGACCGTGGCCCGCACGGCACGCTTGTAGCGCACGTTGCCCGCCAGAATGATCAGTGGCGGGCGCTGCAACCGGACACTGAAGTGCTGGTCGTATTCCAAGGGCCGCACGCATATGTGTCGCCCCGCTGGTACAAGGCGAAGCCCGCTGTGCCGACCTGGAACTACACCGCGGTTCACGCCTATGGCCAGCCACGACTGATCGAGGATCCCTCGGAGGTGCTCCAGTTCCTGGCCGAGATGGTCCAGACCTACGAAGGATCGGCCAAGGGGGCATGGCAGATCGATGATGTGCCGCCGGAGTTTATCCGTGCCATGGTCACGCAGATCGTCGTGTTCGCAATTGAGGTGCAGCGGATCGAGGGCAAGTTCAAGCTAGGCCAGGTCCGCTCGGCTGCGGATCAGCAGGCAGTTGTGGAAGCGTTGGAGACCGACGGTAATACCGATGCTCGAGGTGTCGCGGCCCTGATGCGCGAGCGGCTCCATCAATAACAAGTCCGGTTTCGGCTTCGCGGGTCGCGAACAGTCCTGCCGGTATTGCGACCGCCCTTCAGAGCCAGCTCCCGGGACGTGCCCGCGGCGTCGTAATACTTGATGGTGGGATCGACCACGTTGGTCATCACTCCGGCCTTATCGATGACCATCTGGCCGGCCACCAAGCCATCGGGCGTGACAAATACACTCGGCCAGCAGGAGAGGTGAGCCGTCGAATTGTTGGCCGAGATCCACATGTTATTCATGCCAGCATGCGCCTGGACGGTTCGGCGCATGATCTTGTTCCAGATGCCGCGGGCTTTCTTTCGCCGGGCATTATGAAAGCTCTGGAACAACAGGCGGACCCCGAGCCGGGCCAGGTCGCGGTAGAGTTCTGGAATGCGCAAGTCAAAGCAGATCAGGCATGAACAGACGAAGCCCCTGATCTTGAAGGTAACATAGTGATCGCCAGGGCTGTAGCATTTGAGATCGCCTTCGGTGCAGAACCGCTTGTCGTACCGCTCCACGATCCGGCCGGCCGGAGAGACCACATAGAGGCTGTTATGGGGCTTGTGAGGTGGCGTGAGAGGATGCGATGAGCCGAAGATCACCCAGACTTTGGAGCGGCGGGCCTGATCCAATACGGCCTTTGTCGCCTTCTTCAAGTCCGCCCAGTTGTACTCCGGCGTGCCGACCGCCTCGCCATACCCGCTGAGGGCGGATTCGTGAAAGTGAACGACATCCGCCTTCATCCGGGCGGCCCGCGCAATCAGCCCGCACATGATGCGGGCATTGTGAAGCGGTTCCCAGTTTTCCGCGAACTGGCACGTGGCGACGGTCAACTTCTGATCGGGCATGGATAACTCCTGTCGATTCTCATAACGGGAAGTCTGAGGTGGGTCAATTACATGCGAGTGTCGATTGAGTGATTGATGCAGGCTCCCCACAAAGCTAGACTCCTCCAGTCGAAGAAGCGGTATGGCATCGCTTTCGTGCGTTGTGGGGAAGCAGTCCATGCAGAACAGAATCATTGGAACAGCGGCAAGTTTGGTCCTGGTGATGCTGATGACCGCCACATTGCCACGTATGCTCCCTGCGGCAGACAAAACGGTTTTCCCTGCTCAGGACACCACGACGGTGCTCAGGAACCCGTTGATGGGTTTTCACACCTACTATGAGACCTATGAAGGCGTTTGGGGGTCTCCGGACTGGATCCTCGACACGCCTCAGGTTGCCGCCAATTGCAGCACGATGTACATCCGGACCAACTGGAAGTCGATGGAACCCACCGAGGGGAACTGCGCGTGGCTCAAGAACGCTGGCTTCAAGTCAATGGTCCAAAGTGTGAAGGCCCGTGGTTTCCGCCTCGCTTTTCGAGTCATTTGCCAGGACGGAAACGCCACACCTCAGTACGTCCTGGATGCCGTGAAGGCGTCCGGTTCTGACCCCATCTCGCACGTTAACCCTGACCATCCTTTCCCGGATGTCACTAATCCTGTCTGGCAGACGAAATTCAAGACTTTCATCCTGGCCTTCGGAGCCGCCTTCAATGACCCGGCGGTCACCGACTACGTCGATGCCAACGGACTGGGGCTTTGGGGCGAAGGCAACCTCGCAGGTATTCCCACCTTCGCCAAGGAGAAGACTTACTATGACTGGCATCTCGGCGTCTATAGCCAGGCCTTCACACGCGTGATGCTGACGCCGACCTTCAACGCCTTCTGGACAGACCCGCTTGGCGTCGACGATAGCATTACCGTTAAGAAATACGGCTGCATGATGCGCCGCGATGGGTTGGGCAGTCATTACCTCTCTGATGGCGAGTTCAGCTTTATGCAGAGACATTATCCACAGACCATTCTCATCGGAGAGCCCTGCTATTCATACGCGCCCGACAGCGGCTGGGCAACTGACCCCTACGTCATCGCTAAGGCAGCGCCCGCAGCTCCCGCACTGCAAACCTACATGGACCTGATGGTGGATCAGGCCATCCGATTGCATGCCAATACCCTGGGGCTCCAGTCTTACAACGCCTCCATCTGGACTGATCAGAATCCGGCCATCTTCGCTCGCGCCGTTGCCAATCTCGGCTATCGACTGCGGCCCACGAAGATTGTCTATCCTACAAGCGTCCGCAGCGGGGGCAGCGTGAGCATTCTCCACATCTGGACCAACGACGGCGTCGGGGCGTTGCCCAACACCAACATACGCTGGAAAGATGCGATGACTGGAAGAGGCAAATACCGGCTGGCCTTCGCCCTCTTCAGGACCGGTCAGTCCTATCTGGAGAAAGTCGTTGTTGATCCCACTCCCGAGCCAGGGGACTGGGTCAAGGATACCAGCATTTCGTATACCACGGCGATTCCAGGAAATGTTCCGGCGGCCGATTATGACTTGGGAGTCGCCATCGTAGATACAACCAGACAGTCAGCGCCTGCAATTGCGCTGGCGGTCAAGGGGCTTCCGCAGCGCAATGGCTGGTACATTCTCGGCCCCGTAACCGTGACCCGATAGACTTGGAATACCTGCCATTCGCAGTGGGATGTGCCTTCGGGTCCCAGTTGAAATTGCGAATGTTGCAGGGTTCATTGCATGTGAGGACGTGAGCTATGCTAACCGTAACGTTCGCAAGCAACCTGGGTCTGTACCGCACCTTCATCGATGCGGGGCTGGAGGATGTCTATGTGCGCGAAGGTTACGAGCCCTTCGTTGATATGCTGCTGGCCAACGGCAAGGTGAAGACCAACCTGTTCATCGAAGGGGTCACCGCACGACATATTGCGGACAAGTATCCCGGCCTGGCCGACAAGATCCGCCGGGGCATCGGCGCCGGCCAGTTTGAGATGGGCACCTACACCTATAACCACCCGGTGCTCTCCACGATCCCCTACCGCGACACGGCAAAGCAGATGGAAGAAGGACTGCGGATCGATCGCGATGTGTGGGGCGTGACTCCCAAAGGAACCATGCTGCCCGAGGCAGGCTGGGACCCCTCGCTGCCGCGCATCCTCAGCGACTTAGGCCTCAGCTACATGATCATGGGGGCTCAGGAGATCAAGCGCGATTTCCCCTCGCTGGAAGATTCCTTCTACCATCAGCCTTTCACGGTGCAAGGGATTTTCCAGAGTTCGGTGACGGGCCTGGTGATGAATGCATTCGAGGGGCCGGACCGCTATTTCTACATTGAAGGCGCAATCATTCAGGGGCCCGAGCAGAACATAGTCGATTTCGACCGCTGCGCCCGCGTCGCCGCGGGCGGCACGGACGGCACGGGTCGGATCATGGTCTGCAAGAACGATGGGGAATTTGTCTACGAAGGCACGCTCAAGGCACGCTACGGCACCACGGGTGAACGAGGCGGCTATTTCAGATACACGGGGCAGAGCCAGGGTGATGAGCCGCGCCGGCGTGCCGAGGCGATGAAGAAGGGATGGGACATCCTCACAGCGCGCAAGGACATTCGTTTTGCGACCGTGAGCGAATTTCTGGCCGAACATGCGCCTACGCGGACCATCGCGCTGCGTCCCTCGTTCAAGGCGCACCGCGAATGGCTGGAGGGATCGGAAAAACTCGCCGCCATTCTCGAGGAGAGCCGCAGCGAGATCCGTCACGCGGAATACGCAATCAAACTCGCGTCGAAACTCGGCCGAGGCACGGAAGCGGCCGCGCATACGGTCGCCAGCGCGTGGCTCCTATTGCTTGAGGCGGAGATCAGCACCGGCCGGCGCGCCTGCGCCCACGAGGCGGGCAAGGCCTCGCGCGTCTACCGGTCGATGGAACTGGCGGTACAGGCGGCGAAACTCGCGGAACAGTCCGTAGACGAAATAGCCTAAACCATAAGGAACGGACCATGCCGGAGATACGAGACTTCGAACTCGCGGAAGTGGGCGAGGGGTATTTCGTCGCCCGGTGGACAACCGATGTGCCCTGCCATTGCCGCATCCAGATGAGTACCACGCGAAGCATGGCCAATGCCCGGGACATCGTCGCCCCGCCCGCAATGATATTTGAGTTCGATTCGCGAGGCACCGCCTACGGCAATCTTCCGCCCATGGGTCGCTACTGGGTCCGCGTGCTGGCTGCGGATGGCGCCGGAGCCACGACCGCCAGTGCGACCCTGGAACTCCTCGTGCCGCCGGGTAAGGCGATGCGCGAGTTGCGCGTTGTGCCGCTGCGAGGCGATCAGGTGTTCGTGGAGTGGTGGTCCGCCGAGCCGCTCATCGGACAGGTCGCGTTCATCGATGCCGCGGGCGTGGAAACCTGGACGCCGTTCGAGCCCGAACCTCGCCGCTGGCACATGCGCACGATCAGCGGGCTGACCCCCGGGGCCACCTACACCGTGCGATTGCGGCAGGGATTGGAACGGGAGAAGTTTGGCGACCAGTTCCTCCGCGCAGCCGCGGGAACGGTACACATGCCGCCTGCGCCCACGGGTGTTCCATATGTGCTTCAACCGTCGGCCGACTGCGCGGTCATGGGGCATGGCAACCTGCGCCTGGTCGTGTTCGCCGATGGCCGCCTGCGGGTGTTCCGTGCCGATGTACCAGAACTTGTAACCGTGACCTCGGGCGAGGGTCCGCCGCCGTTCGCGATCACGCTCGCAGATGGCACGGTGCTGGACGACTTCTCGCGCGATGCGGTCATCGGCCCGCCCGAACCGACGACAGGCCAGTTCGGTCCCGGACTCGGCCTGACTGTGCTGGGAACGGGCGACCTGGGCATACAGCGCACGCTCCGGTTCGAGATATACGCGGACCGGCCAGACGCGTGCGTAATCCACGTGGCGTATGACTCGCCGCCGGGCACCAGGTTCGCCAAGGTCGAGAGTCTGGTTTTCAAGCTTGATCGCCGCCTGGCCGTGCAGCGGCCGGCTCGCGCCGAAGCGTGGTGGTTCCATGGGTATCTGCCCCATTCGCATGCAGAGAATTTCGCCGAAACCTATACGGCAGTGCGCCTCGAGCCGGGGTTCAGCCGCGAACACCGCATGGTCGGCGATGGTGATCACACCCGCCACGGCACGGGTGTGCCGCTCTTCGATTTCTGGAGTGCAGAGACAGGTCTGGCAATCGGACATTTGCACGAACATCACCTGCCCGTGGCATTCCCGGTGGAGGTCAGCAGCCAAGGCGTGCAGATTGCGTTTCGTGACGACCGGACGGTGAGCGGGAAGTATGCCAGCCCGCCGCTGCTCCTTATTGCGCACCGTCTGGATTTCTTCGATGCGGTCGCACGCTACAGTGAACTCATGCATGCCTGCGGTCTGCGCATGGCGCCGGTGCCGGAGGCGGCTTACGAACCGGTGTGGAGTACCTGGGGCTGCGAACGCTCGTTCACCAAGGACGACGTGCGGCGCGTCCTGCCGCTGTTGGAAACACTCGGGGTGCGGTGGATCCAGTTCGACGATCCTTGGTACGCCGACCAGGGTGATTTCACCGTCAACCCGGATATCTTCCCCGGCGGCGACCAGGACATGGCCGCCTTTATCGGCGAACTGAAGAATCGTGGCTTCAAGGTGCGGTTGTGGACCTGCGCTGGCCATGTGACGGACAACGCTCCCTACTATCTCAGACACCGGACGCGCACGGTTCGCGACACGGCTGGCCAACCAGTCCCCGTACATTCCGCCGGAGCACCGGCCGGCCATCCCGTCTATGCCCTGTGCCCCTGCGTGGAAGAGAACCGCGCCTTTGTGTTGGACGTCATCGTACGGATGATCGCCGATTACGGCGCGGACGGCCTCTACCACGACGGAATCTACGGCTGCCCGGCGTGCTTTGCCCAAGATCATGGCCACGACGACCCCGCCGACACAGCCTCAGCGCATGCCGTTCTCTACCGGGAGGCCTATGCTCGGGTGATGGACCGCACCGGCGGGCAGGGCGTGGTTATGCTCTGCACCTGCGGCAAGTCGCCGAATTTCTTTCTCCTGCCCGGTGTCAACCGCGTGGCCACGGCCGACCCCATGCCCATCCATGTCCGCAAGCGCGTGAAGAGCCTCAAGGCGCTCATGGGACCCCGAGCCGCCGTAGATTACGATTTCGTGGAAGTCACGCTAAACAGCTTCGCCGGCGCGGTGGGCACCGGCGCTTGCCTGTATTACAAGTTCACCATGCCGCTCGATCCAGCGTTGTTCGAACAGTACGCCCGGTGGACGGCGCTGTGGCGGGAGCACGACCTGGCCCGCGGCGAGTACCTCAACCTGTACGATGTCGTCCACGATGTCCCGGAGATGCACGCGGTCAGGAAGGGACCTCGCATCTACTACGCTCTGTATTCTTCGCCTTGGGCCGGGGACGAGTCCACACCGTTCTCAGGTCTGGTCGAACTGCGTGGCCTCGCCGCCGACGTCCGCTACCGTGTGCACGATTATGTGGATGACACCAGCTTGGACACGGTGACCGGACCCACCGGCCGTGTGCCCGTAGCGTTCAAGGGATATCTGCTCTTGTTTGCCGAGCCGGTCCCGTGACCTCACAGCACCTTTTGCATGAACGTGTAGCACAATATGTGGGTGATGATGAAGAAACTGTCTTCCAGCCGGCCCATGTGCCCGCTGGGAACGAGTAACGGTAGCTGCGCCAGGTCCTTGAGCCGCCCGCCCTGGGCCGTGGTCAATCCGATGGTTCGCACACCAGCGCTGTTGGCGAATTCGACCGCGCGCAGGATATTGGGGCTGTTGCCACTTCCACTGATGGCGATCAGGACATCGCCCGGCCGGGCGAAATTTCGCAGCGGTTCCACGAACACGCTTTCGTAACTGATGTCGTTGCCATACGCCGTGATCGTGGCAACGCTATCGGTCAGGCCGATCATTTTGAACCGTGGCGTTCGTCCGGTCGATGCGCCTTTGACCATGTCCACGACGATCTGCGAAGCGATCGAGGCGCTGCCGCCGTTGCCGCAGGCATAGATGGTCTTGTCCTGCCTCGCGGCTTCATCGAGCCAGTGCGCCGCCTGGGTGATCTTCTGCGTATCGAGCTGGGGAAGCAGCCAGCCCAGATCGGCCAGATAATCGGTGGCAAACTCCTTGGCGTTCATGACACGGGGACTCCTTGCCGGTTTTGCGCCAGCCAAAGGGCCAGGCGATCAGGAAGCTGGCTCGGCCGGGCAACGCCCGTGACGGCCAGTTGCTGAATGGTGATCGAGGCGACCAGATTGCCGATCAGTGCTGCCTCCGCAAGGGTCGCCCCCGCGGTCAAAGCCAGCACCGTGCCGGCAGCGGCGCTGTCGCCGGCGCCAGTGGGATCGATGGGGCCTTCAACGCGGACGGTTGGGATGATCGTCGGCTGCGAGTCCCCAGCAATCGCCCCATCTCCGCCGCGCGTGATGATCACGGGAGCGCCAATCCGAGCCTGCAGTTCAAGCAGTGCCTGCTCGAGACGCTCCAGTTCGACCCGGTGTCCCGGCGGAGGACTCTTCCAATCCACCGCCTCGAACTGATTGGGCTTGATGATGATGTTGCGAAAGAGCTTGATGCGCCGGCGGCTGTCGGCGAAGAACACCACCCGCGGATACCGCCGCGCCCTCTCGGCCAGAGCCTCGCGCACGGCCGCCGTGATGACGCCGCAATCGTTATCCTCAATCTGGTCGGCGATGATCACGGCATCCAGCTCCGGCAGCAAACGGTCCAGTGCCGAGATCACCTTGGCCTCCAGCTCCGGCGGCGTGGGCGTGCGGTTCTTGGTGTCATACCGCTCATGCTCGCCCGTCAACGCTGGATCAAGTATGTTGCGCGGCTTGAGGTACGTGGGCGTCATCCGAGCCGGCGAGCCAATCAGCGCCTCGCATCGGCAGCCCAAGGCACGCAGATCGGCGCGCAAATCATAACTTTCGCCGTCTTCGCCAACGATGCCCACGGCGTGAATCGTGCCCGCGCCCAGCGCCGCCACGTTCGCAGTCACCGTCCCGGCCGCGCCCGGACTGTGCCGTATCGCGACCACCTGATGTGCCGTCTTTCCCGACTCCACGCTTACGTCGGCTCGGCGCGGGTCCGTGTCGAGGTACTTATCGAGGAAGAAGTCGCCCATGACGGCGATGCGCCGCGTCGGAAACCGGCCGACCAATTCGCCAAGTCGCTCCTGGGTCATCGGTGAGATAATCTTCATCAATGGCTCCTTCGCCGCCCATGCAACGAACAATCTTCACGCACTTGCCACCCCTTCATTCCACAGATACTCGATCAGTTGCCGCCCGTCGCGGAAATCGGGAATCACAATGTCAGCACCCACGCCGATCAGCCGATCGCGTTTCCAGGGATCGCTCTTTCCACTGCGCCCTGCTTCGTCGCTGGCCACGGCCACCGCGGTTCCGCCCGACGACTTGACGTTTTCGATCTCCACATAGCCGTCGCCAAAACCGAGCAATTGCGCCCCGTCAATGCCGTTTTCGGCTCGAATTCGGTCGATCACCATTTGCTTGGAAAAAGCTCTGTAATCGTCGATCGCCCCATAAATATGCCCGCCGAAGTACCTGTCCAGAGTGAGCAGTCGGGCCTCTTCCCGGACATATTCTTCATCGGTCCCGCTGGCCAGATAAAGCTGAACCCCGCGTTCCCGCAGCGCCCCGATAAACTCCAGCGTGTGGGGAACCAGCATCGTATCGGGCGCGATCGCCCCGGACCGCAGCCCCTCGCGGCGATGCTCGATGACCTTCATCAATCGCTCATGATAACGGTGCTTATAGACCAGTGGTTCCTCGGGCTCGCCGCCGCGGGCGCAAACCTCCTCCGCCAGGCGCATCATCTGGTAAACGGTCTGCTTACCCGTGAGTTCCATGATGAAACCCATCGCCACATGGTGAAGCTGATCCGGGGTCTCCCCGCTGCCGGTCGCCTCAAGCGCCTCGACCATCATGGCCACCATAATGGCAGGCCAGCCTTCGCGAATCAGGCTCAGGGTGCCGTCAAAGTCGAACAACACATGGGCAGGCCGAGTACCGCGCCGTCTCTCCCGGATAATCTCAACGCTCGTGCCGGGCAAGAAGCGTGTGGATTCAACGCGACCCACGACTCTGCGGTAATCACCTTCGTATTGAGAATTGTTCATGGTTTGCCGCTCGAAGCACCGGAATGAGCCGGCCCTTCAGCGCGACATTCCGATTACAGCAGGAACGCAGGACCATGGCAAGGAACCAATCAGCCGGGTATTGCTCATCAATTTGACATCGGACATTGGCAATGGACAATTATTCGACATACCGAACAGGGGCTTGGCGTTCTCAGGAAAGGAAGTCGCAAATGCGTTTCAAAGCAGTCATTACACTGGTTATCGGGATGCTCTTGGTGTCGGCCGCGGGCGCCGAGGAACCCAAGACGTTGATCATCTGCGACTTCGAGAACGATGCCGATCTGAAGGCATGGGACATCTCCGGCACGTCCAAGCTCGTCACCGAGGGTGTGACCCATGGCGCCAAAGCCCTGGAGATCAACGGGTCGCTTAATGCGGCCAAACCCCTGCAGGACTGGTCCGCCTACGATGCTTTGATGCTGGATGTGCTTAATCCCGGCGACGCCCCCGTCGGGGCCGATCTGATGATCGGCGACCAGGCGTGGCAGCAGAAGACGACCTACTGGAACCGCCACAACGGTCTGGCCACATTCGCCCCCGGCAAGACCACCTGGACCATCCCGGTCAAGGGCCTGTATCGCGGCGAGGCGGGCAGCCGCAACAACGACATCAAGACTGACATCGATCCCGCCAGCATCGTGCGGCTGTCCTTCACGTTCAAAGGCAAGGTCATTGTCGACAACCTGCGCCTGGTGTCGGCCCAGGCGCCCAAGGGTGTTTGGGCGTTCGACATGGGCCCGGCCAGCCAGGCGGTCATGCTGGCCTGGACTCCGGTGTCCAACAAGACCAAATACGACCCCAAGGCCGGCTATGGCTGGAACGCCGCCCTGAGCGACACCATCGCACGCGACACGACCTTCGGCCCGGCGCTGCTTCGCGACTTCGTCGAGTGCGGCGGCAGCAGTTTCCGCGTCGATGTGCCCGCGGGCAAATACAGTGTTACCGTCTTCTACGAGAACTCCGGCTACTGGGATGGCGAACAGGCGCAGCAGAAAATGCGCAAGATCGAGGTCGGCAACCAGACCGTCTGGCAAGATCAACGACCCGATGGCGCCGCCAACTATCTGTACCGCTTCGAGAACGTCGAGCCCATCGGCGTGGACATCTGGGATACCTATATGGCCCCCGAACTGGCCAAGCCCGCGATCTTCCAGGCCACGGCGGGCAATGATGGTCTGACGATGGATTTCTCGGCCGACGCCGCATGGGGCTCCCGCGTCGCTGGCATCGTGATCTACAACACCGACGATGGCGAAGCCGCCACGTGGGTTAGAGGCCAGTTGGCTTCTTTGGCCACCGAGTTCCGTGGCATGGCGGTCCCCCTGGACAAGCCTGCGGGCAAGTTCGACGCCGGCGACTGGGGCAAGATCGGCCTGGCGGCGTGGGCGCTGAAGATCGAAGACGCTGTTAAGCCCAACACGGTGCCTTCCAAACTCGTTACGCCGGACGCGCTGCAGATGTCACGCTCGGCGGTGTTGGGAGAGTATGAGACTTTCTGCCTGGCCCTTCGCCCAATCAAGAATCTTGGCGAATGCACTCTGCGTCTCGAAGGAAGCGCGCAAGGCGTCGAAGCAACCACCGGCGTCGTGTGGTACGGAATGAGCCGCGGATTCGGCACGGCCTCGTACCGTCTGGTGCCGCACACGCTGCGCCAACAATCGACCGTAGCCTTGCCCGCCGACATCACCCGTGAGATCGTCGTCACCTGCAAAGTGACGGACAAGGCGGCCGCAGGCGATGCGAAATACACTCTGGTAATCGAGGATGCCTCCAAAGGCACGATCCTTCGCGTACCGTTGACCCTCTCCATCCACGCCGTCAAGCTGGATCGCGATACCGACTACACCTTCGGTTTCTTCGGAATGAATCCGCCGTCGGGCCTCACGCCACAGCAGCAGACCAAGACCATGGAAGACACACTGCGGCAACTGAATGACCATGGAATCAACGGTCTGTCAGCCGGCGCAAACTTCTACTTCAAGGGCTTCAAGGATGGCCAGCCCCAGATCGACTTTAAGGAAATGGACAACTTCGTGGAACTGGCGCGCAAGGCCGGGTTCACCAAGGGTGTAAACGGCTACGGCGGCGGGCACCTCGTGGGCGTCAACGACGGCTACGAGATTGGTACAACCGGCAAGAGAATTGCCCAGGAAGCCGGCACATCCTATGAAGAGGCCATGCTCAAGATCTGGAAGGTAGTGGATCAGCACGCGCGTGCCGCCAACTGGCCCCTGATCTACTACGTCATCTGCGATGAGACTCGCGTCCGCGAGGTCGCCGAGAAGGAATTGGAATTCATGCAGGTCATGGCCAAGGTGTCCAAGGCCTACCCCAAGACCCTCCGCACCAGCGGCGCCTACAGTGTGAACTTCCGCAATCAGGTCAAGGACCAGAACGACATGCTCTACTGGCACCAGCAGTTCTTCAAGGCGTTGGATGTCAGCTCTCTGGGCGGCCACGACCAATCGGTCATGGACGAGGCCCTGAAGCTGGGCAAGGAAATCCAGATCTACAACCAGGGCACTGACCGCAATTCGTTCGGGATCTACCAGTGGAGCGAGTTCCGCAAGGGTGTTAAGGCCCGCTGGCAGTGGCATCTGACCATCATGCACGGCTACCAGTTCTTCGACCTCGACGGCCGCGAGCCCGATTCGCAGCTTATCTGCTACGGCCGCAATGGCATTATTCCCACCATGGATATCGAGCGCTGCCGCCAGGGCGCTCAGGATTTCTATCTCTACCAGACGCTCTGGAACATGATGCAGAAAGGCGCCGGCGACGCCCAGGCTCGGACCAAGGCCCAGGCGCTGCTGGAAGACACCACCGGCAAGCTTCAGATCGGACAGCGTCGCGGGCTCGCCGGCTTCGATCCCGACGACTTCAACGCCAAGGTTGTGGCGGCCATCGAGTCGCTTTCGGGATCGGCCAGATAGGTGTCCGGATCATCAGGAACAAAACAGAGCCCGGCACTTTGACGGCCCGTCTGCAAGCCCTGGCTCCCGAACCGTTGCACCGCTGGTTCGGTCGAAATGTCGCCTTATCAAGGTTCCGCCGTGATGGGGCGGTGTGGAGCGATCCGCGGCGGATGGTGAAATCCTGCTCTTTCAAATCATCTTCCCAGTTATCCACACCCGTCCGCCATTCGGCCAGACTACATCGCATTGATGCAATTGAAGTTCAGTGGCTCAGTTCGGTGAGGACCTGTATACTCGGCACAAGTGGGCGCTGTGCGCTCCGAACAGGAGAAGGAAATGATCGCCACGAATGGCAACAAGGCGTCGAAACAGCACCGGAACCTGACCATCCTGACTCTGGCCAGTGGTCTGCTGGCCATTGGGCTGACCGGAACGCAGCGCATCGCTTCCGCCGCGGATGCCGCCGCTGGCTCCATGACCCTCAGCCCAACCAGCGAACCTGCCCAGGGCGAAGCGGGCGGCAATTCGCAAGCCGAACTCGCCAAGAAGCTGAACAATCCTGTCGCGAACCTCATCAGCGTGCCGTTTCAATTCAACTATGACACGGGCTATGGTCCTAAGGATTCCGAGAAGCTCACGCTGAACATCCAGCCGGTCATTCCCGTGACCCTCAACGATGACTGGAATGTGATCGTCCGGACGATTGCGCCGGTGATCTACCAGGATTCCCCGGCCGATGGCGTCGACAGCACCACTGGCATGGGCGACATCCTGCAGAGCTTCTTCTTCTCACCCAAAGAGCCGGTGGCCGGCGGGTGGGTCGTGGGCGTTGGCCCGGCCTTTCTCTACCCCAGCGCCACCGACGAGATGCTCGGCGGCGAGAAACTGGGCATGGGTCCAACGGCGGTGCTGCTGAAACAGGAGCACGGCTGGACCTACGGCATCCTCGCCAACCATATCTGGTCGGTCGCCGGTGAAAGCGATCGCTCGAATATCAATTCCACGTTCCTGCAGCCGTTTTTCGCCTATACCACCAAGACATACACGACGTTCACGATCAATACCGAGTCTACCTACGACTGGATCGAGCATCAGTGGACGACGCCCCTGAACGCGATGGTCACCCAACTGCTCAAGATCGACGGAAAGCCGATCAGTTTCGGCATTGGCGGCAGGTACTATGCCTCCAAGCCCGAAGGTGGCCCGGAGTGGGGAGCACGTTTCATCGTCACCTTCCTGTTCCCGAAGAATTAGTCATCTAAAACGGGGAGGTGCAGCGGCAGATCGGCACTGGCGACAAAAGGCTGATGGTGTATCAGCGAGCTGGACGGTATTATGCACTCACCGTGGCGGGATGTGCCCGCTACGGAACAACCAGCGCACAGATGTGCGGCCATGTCATCAGTCCATAGCAGAAGGAGACTTCGATGCATTCCCCGACCAACACTCTACGGACCCTCAGCACCGCAGCAATCATGCTGGCGGTGGCCGGCGCGTTGCCCTCGATCAGTCGCGCTGGTGGCCTCGCCCTGTACGAAATAGGTTCGCCCGATGTGGGCGCTGCATCGGCGGGTTTCGCGGCCAGGGCTGGTGACCCATCGACGGTGTTCTCCAACCCGGCCGGCCTGACATTGCTACCGGGAACACAAGTGATGCTCGGAATACAGCCCATGTACGGGCAGGTCACGTTCTCGGTCGAACAGACTACGAATACCGGCGGCAATGGAGAGAATGCCATCGGGTTTATACCCGGCGGGAGCATGTTCCTCTCCCACCAGCTTGACGACCATTGGTCGATCGGGTTCGGCGTCTGCTCCTATTTCGGCCTGGCGGAGAATTATGATGATGACTGGGCGGGAAGGTACTACATCCAGAACGCATCACTGGTGGGCCTGAGCCTGCTGCCATCGGTGGCGTATCGCGTCAATGACCAACTCTCGCTCGGCGCTGGGCTCAATGCCATGATGGCATCGTTCTCTACCGATGTGGCGGTGAACAACCTTACCCCGGGCATGAGTGACGGTCAGTTGCATCTGGAGGATTCGTGCTGGGGGTTCGGCGCGAATCTCGGTGTTCTGTACCAGTTCGACAAGGGCACGCGCCTGGGCGTGACTTACCTGTCACCGGTGGACCTGTCGTTTGATGCAGAAACGAAGTTCTACAACCTCGGGCCTGGCCTGTCGGGGTTGTTGGAGCGTCGAGACCTGCAGAGCGTTCAACTGGACATGACCGTGCCGCAGATGGTGATGGCCAGCATCTACCACGAACTCGATGACCAGTGGGCCATCATGGGCAACGTCGGTTGGCAACAGTGGAGCCAGTTCGGCGAGGTTGAAGTGTCCGTAACGTCGGCCAACCCCAAGAGCCTGACCACCAGTCTCGACTACCAGGACACCTGGCACGGCGCCTTCGGCGTCCAGTACAAACCGGAACCCCAGTGGAAATTCACCACCGGCCTGGCATATGACAGTTCCATGATCAAGGATGAAAACCGCACCGTGACTCTGCCCGTTGACGCGGCGTGGCGCTGGGGCATTGGCACGCAGTATGAACTGAGCAAAGCCGTGACTCTCGGGCTGGCATATGAGCTGATCTACTTCGGTGATATGTCGGTCAATCAGCAAGGCGGGCCGCTGCGCGGGAGCATCAGCGGCACATACGACAGCGCCATGTTCCATGTCGTAGCCCTGTCGCTCAATTGGAAGATGTAAGGGATCTTTTACCGGCATCGCTGGTGGAAGAATCTGCAGCCTCGAGCGACGCAACGACGCGACTTGTGCGGAACGAACCAGCGGTGTGATGATGGGCAGAGATGCCAAAGGTCCAGGAATGAGCTCTGATCTCACGCCTTCCCCAACGCCAGTTGGGCGTCCGGCAAGACGCTCTATCATTGCCCTGGTCCGCCGCATGCCAATGGGCAGCGTGCTGCTCGCACTGCTGCTTCTGATCGTATCCTCGCCACTGCTGGAGCAGATGCATAACGGCGACGTTGTCGAGAGCGTGCTTCTGTCCCTGATGCTCCTCCTCGCGCTGCCGGCCATGGGTACACAACCCACGAGCAAGACGCATACCGTGCCATTGATCCTGCTCGTGCCCGCGCTGGGCGCCAAATGGCTGAATCATCTGTGGCCCAATGCGGTGCCGCCAATGACCTATCTTGTGCCTGCAGTACTCTTTCTGCTGCTGTTCGTCTGGCGTCTGCTGCGCTTCATCCTCCATGCTCCGAGGGTGGACGCCAACGTTCTCTGTGCGGGCGCTGCCGGGTATCTCACGCTCGGACTGCTGTGGTCTCTGGCCTACACCCTCGCGGCTCGGATCAGCCCCGATGCGTTTGTATTTGGCACCGGGGCGGCCTCGGGCCATACGATGAAGGGCTTCACGTCGATGTACTTCAGCCTCATCACCCTCACCACGGTCGGCTACGGTGATATCGTGCCGGCACTGGGCCTGAGTCGTATGCTGGCCGCGACCGAAGCGATCTGCGGCACCTTCTATATGGCGGTACTGGTTGCGCGATTGGTGGCGATGCATTCCTCCGCGCCACCACCTGCCGGTGAATCAGCGAAAGATTAGGCAGTGGAATCGATGCCCTATTTCAGTTCCAGGTTTCGGCCGGTGCCCAGGTATCGTACGCTGTGAAAATCGAGCGGGATCCCCTTGGGCCAGCGAGCAATAAAGCGATCATCCTGGCGGGATACCTGAACGACGCCAACGGGAGAATGCAGGCAATAGTCATAGTCGTCCAGCAGGGGTCCCTTGGGGGGAGCAAACGTAATGCCCCGCCAGCCGGGGGCGGCCGGGCGCAGCCCAATCAAGCGCTCGACGATGAGAGAGTTCACTGAAGCCCCCCACCCATGAGCCGTGTTAAACGGGCTGGCTTTACCCGAGGCAGCCTGCGACGCCCAGGTGGGAGCGCCGGCATCAATAAAGGGATGGTAGAGAGCGTGGAGGGCATGAAGAACCGCAGGACCATGCTCAGCGGTAACCAGCGGGGAAAGCAGGACATCAACATGGCTCAAGCCAATGCGATTCATCAATGAAGCTGGCTCGGCAAGACGCTCGGCCGAGTGTTTCAGGGCCGCCTGGCACATGGCCGCGCCGCCAAAGCCCGTCATGGCGCTATAGAGATTGGCGTGCAGGCTATGGGTGTTGCGCCGGGCGATGTCTGTGGTGCGGTTGTTGTTGCGCTCCAGCGGGAGATGCAATGGACGGCGCGGAGACTGCTGTGATCGAAAGGCCTGGCGAGACGCATCAAAGAACTCTGGAATGGAACGAACTAGTCGCCGATGAATGTTGACGGCGATCGTCCGGAGCAGTTCGTGCCCGACGACCTCGGCGATGCGCATGGCCGCCTTGGCGGTCAGAGCCAACAGCGCATTAACCGGCAGCGAATATGGCCGCTTGTCAATCGCAGCCCAATCCAGCCAGTGCCAGGACTCCGCCGGAGGAACGAACAGGTCATCGGCCGTCATGTTCTGCTCGCACCGGCGCAGCAGACGCGCCAGCGGGTCGGCAGCCTCGATCAGCAGAGACCCATCGCCGGTCGCCATATGGTATTCCTCGAGCGAGAGGACCCAGTGCATCGTCTGGTCGTAGAGAGAGCTGGGGATATCCGCCGGCACCACCGCGCTGGGCCGGCCGTCCGGATCAATGCCATCGATGATGAGGTTGTTACAGCGCTGCCACATTGCGGTCTCACCGAAACTGTAGAACGCGGCCTTGAGCGCCACCGCCGCGTCCATGGTCCAGAGCAGATTCTCGCGCGAGCAGCAGTCCACCACGACATCGGTTGTGGACGATCGGAGGTTCTCCTTGGATATCTCCCAGACATCCTGCATGAACGCGTCGCTGCTGCTGAAGCGGGTATTGCCCGCATAGGGATAATCAACGTTGTGGCATTGCAGGCGGAACCGGGCATGGCCGGCTCCGGCCAGCTTTACCGTCAAAAACCGGAACCCGCGAGGCGCGAGAGCTTCCCATGAGATTGCCCTCCCCACTTTGCCATCGATTGAACAGGTGTCGCAGAACCCCTCCGCCGGCGAAGCGAAGCCCCGGTAAGCGCTGGGCCGGCCTTCCATCGCCATGTCATAGTACAACTCAAAGCGGACCGGCCCACGCACGTCCGTAATGTGCAGACTCGGCCGGATGAAACGGGTTCTGCCGAAATCGAAGGTCCAGACATTGGTTTCACCATCGGCAAATGTCCCGGTGGCATTCGGCGACATGACCTTCTGAGCCCGCAACGGCTCGCGATTGAACCGGATGGCTAGATTCTCTGCCGGGTCATGCAACGCTCGGCGAGCGCTCCCTTGCCAGACAAGGCGGGGGGTGCTTGCCGATTCGACCAAGTGTGGGATGGGACGAGGGAGCAGTTCAAGCCAGGGCGCCAGGCCGGCCGGCCCGAGGTAAAGGGCGGGCGTCCAATTCGAATCGAGGGGCGCAGTCCTCCAGTTCGCCGGTTCTGCGTCCTTGTTGGCGTGTTCCTGCGTGCCAACGGGGTGCGAAACCAGGTTGTCGTTAACCCTGATCCAGTCGGCAATACGGGTACTCCACGATTTGTCGCTGGCGATCACCATCCGTCGCCGTTTGGCAACACGGATCTGCGCCTGCAGAAACAGTCCCATGCGCGTATAGGTGCCGACGCTGTTCGCGCCCGTACACGGAACGATCTGCGCCGCGAACTGATTGCGCCCCTTGCGCAGATATCGGGCGATGTCATAGGTGTCGTAGAGTTTGTGACGCGGGTAGGAGCGGGCCGGCCCGTGCCCAATGAGCTGGCCATTGAGCCAGAGAGCGTAATGGTCAGCCGCAGTGATCAGAAGCTCTGCCGTGAGCGGCCGCCGCGAGAGCGCAAAGTCCTTGCGGAACACGATGGGATGATGGGAAATCGGGTGAGAATCCAGCACCCAGTCTGTATAGGAAATCCAGCCGCCGGCCGTTGGGTCAATCTTGATCATCCAATCCTCCAAAGCCCTATGCGGTTCGACCGACGCACAGACCATCCGTATATGCGCTGGGGCGTTGCCAGATCACCTCGTTGCTCAGGTGCTTGCCGATGCGATGGACCACCGTCTTGAACGCATTCCATCCCACGCCATTGGCCGGATTCAGGCCTTGCCAGTGGGCATAGAAGATGCAGTACTGAGCCTTAGCGCGCACACTGTCCACGATCCGTCCGACCTGACCGTCTTCGCTGATGTAGTAGTCGGGATCAACCTTGTCGGCCGCATTCAGCCACAGACCCAGCCAATCCGTGGCGTTGGGCGGAAGATCGTACACAGCGCAGCCCCCTTCCGCAGCCACAGCACGAGCCGCGCAGACATCGCCGCCGCTGCCGATGAACATTGGGACGGTCTTGCCACGAAAACGCCCGCGTTTTGCCAGGTTCAGCAATGCCCGATGCATATTGGGATTAGTCTCCGTAGCCCCCTGCTCGGAAAGCTGCCGATGTCGGCTGACGCAGGCGGCGCAGCCACATCCCGGCTGTGTCAGGCCTGTAAAGCGAATGCCGATGCGCTCGCCCTCGCCAATGATGTGGCTGAAGTATGACTCATACTCATCGACCGACACGCCCGGCTCGAACAGCCAGACACCTTCGTGGATAGCATCGACTGGTATGCGATTCTCGGCGAAGTCGAACAATCCTCCATGGGTCATCAGTTCCATGTGGGTATCAATACCACAGGAATAGGCACGCTTAAGCTGGTTGATATACGACCGCTCAACATCCGACCCCGGCCGACTGAGTAAGCCCTTGCTGCTCGCCTCGTAACCCAGCAGTACGGTGGATTCACCGGCTATGCCCTCGTCGCGGACGAAATCGAGAAACGTCGCAAACGCCGACGGAGGCGCAACATACGGATTGGTGTCATCGCAGTAGAACGATACGACAGTCTTGGGCAAGAGTCGCTCCTTTCCCGCCTGCGCATTCTACTCACGCAGACCGGATACAGCGATAGACAAGGATGGACGCATAGCCCAGGATCAGCACCAGTCCGATGCCGTAAGCAGCGATGGCATAGATGGCGCCCGACTCAGTCACGAGACGCCTCCAGTCTCGCGGCCGGACGAAGCATCGAATCAAGCGATGCTGTCATATCTTCCGGAGATGATTCATCGATGCTTCTGTGCGCCAATTCCGCCCTCGCCCTCTCGTCGCGGGCAACCAGGTAACGCATCACGATCAACCCCAATGCCGCAAGGGTCACGGGGATGAACATGGCAACAAGCGCCCGTTGCATGGCCGGATCGAGTTCAACCGGCGAGGGGTGGCTTTCCGGCATCATGCAGGCAGAGAGGTAAACCAGCGGGACATCCAGAAATGCAATGATGCCATAAACCGCCGCCACGACCGCCCGCCGCTGTGCGGAATCAATTGAATTGCGGATAAGGAGATAGCCGACATACAGAAGCCAGAGCATGAGGCTGAATGTCAATCGCGGATTCCAGGTCCACCAGCGCCCCCAGGCGCCGCGACCCCAGATCATCCCGGTGAGCAGGACAACCGAGCACAGCACGACGGTAACCTTGGCGGCCGATGCCGACAGATCATCCCATCCGCTCGTGCGCTGCCAAAGGTAACCCGCCGACGCAATAAAGACGACCAGACACCCAAGCAGCGTACTCGTGGCAACGGGGATATGGAGATAGAAGATCTTCTGGATGGGTCCCGTGCTCGCTTCATCAGGTGTGCGGAAAGCTACCAGATACATGGCCCCGCCAAAGAGCGCCATGACCAGAAGCCAGTACATCGTGATAAGCCGGTTGCGCTGCCGCATCAATTCCCTCGTCATGCCACACCTGGATTCCCAGACCTACGCACAGACCGGCCATTCAAATCAGGGCGATCACATCGCCCACAGGCCGCCCCGCAGCCGCGCTGCAAAACAATCACAGCAAACAGCGTTCCCACGGCGACCTCCCCGCCACCATCGCGACAAAGTGTCGATATCGCTGCTAAGCTCCCCCCGAAACGAACAGAGCCTTCGCTTGTGTGATTAACTACCGCCAGGGGCACGATTGCCGGAAGTTCATCGCCATGCTGGCAGGGCAGAGTCCATGGCAATTGCGGCACATGGTTCTGGTACTCCATCCACCCCGCATGCGCGAGATATGGAATGGCTACAGCAACAATCTTCTCACTTCTGGGACCCTGTGACGGTTCTGAGCTCCTGCGCACAGGAATACCCGCATCACCAACGGGTTCGCGCGGATGAGAGAACAGACTGGTGCGAATTCTCACATCCGAGAACGCTACCCCGGAGCAATGCGGAAATACCCGGTTTTCGAGGCTCCAAGGCCATCAAGGATGTGCCTGTGACCGGTATCGTGATTGCTATTGCAGAGCTGTCCATTGGATTGGACGAAGAGGCATGAAGCGGGTCCTCTGAGAAATACCTGTTTCGGATGTAAGGAGTCATGTTATGCGTTATTCACTTCTAGGGCTGGTCCTGGCGACCCTGACCAGCACGTTTGCGTTCGCCGCCAGCGGAACGCCCATGGACGAAATTGCTTATACAAAGCACAACTTCGCTATCGGACCCTATGCTTCCGTGCTCGCCACCGACGGTGCCGGTCACGCTGTGACAATGTGCCAGCCGTGCCACACGCCGCACCATGCCATCGTCGATGCCAACATCAGCACGGTTCTGTGGAACCACGCCATTTCCACCGCTACCTACACACTCTACGACGGGAATAGCTATGGCTACACCGCTGGCACACCTGATACCCAAGCCATGGATCAGGTGAGCCGTCTCTGTCTCAGTTGCCACGATGGAACCGTCGCCTTGGACGCCTTCGGCACCAAAGCGAACAACTACAGCCGCGTCGGCACTTCTGGGGCCATGATGTCTGCTAGCGACGTCAACAACCTGGGTACCGACTTCAAGGATGACCATCCTGTTGGTGCGTTGGCCGTGTACGTGACATCGGCTGGCGTCCTGAAGGATGGTTACAAGGCGCCGGCTGCAGGTACTGATGCGGGGGCCTATGGAACAAGCGTGAAGAACAGCGCCGGTACCTCCGTCAGCCTCCAGAAGATGGCGACAAACGGCAACTTGGTCGTCGGCTGCAAGACCTGCCACAACCCCCACGGTAAAGGCTTGTCCTCTGGCAATCCATTCCCCTATTTGCTTCGCACAGCGCCGGTGGACCTCTGCCTGACCTGCCACTACAAGTAACCAAGCGTCAGTGGACAAACATATCCTGACGGCATCGATACAGGGATGGAGGGTCGGTCACATGGCCGACCCTCCATTTCTCAATTTGAGGCGTATTGCATCGTCTGAAATCCTCGATGAACTACGGTGGCATTTTGTGGTTTATCAGGTCAGAATATGATTATGAAGCCAACACCATACACAGCATCCATATCCGGCCTGCTGACCATGTTTCTGCTCTTATTGAGCCTGGCTGGCTGCCAGACCGGAACAAAGGTCGTCGAGAAGCCACGCGAGCTTTCGTTCTGGCCCCCTGCCCCGGATGAGCCGCGCATCCAGTTTCTGACCGCCTACAACACCAGTGCGGATGTCGCCGCGGCACAGAGCAAGATGGATGAGGTGATGTATGGCAAACCGCAGGTTCTGCCCATCGTCAAGCCTTACGGAGTAGCGATGTGGCAAGGCAAGATCTACGTCTGCGACATGCGCAACCCAGGCATAACCGTGCTCGATCTTCGCCAGCATATCGTCAAGGCCGTCGGAGTGGGCGGAACGATGGAGATCACCCGGGCAACGGACGTTGCCATTTCTCCCGACGGCTTGAAGTACATTGTGGATAGAGGCAACCGCGCAATTGTGGTGCTGGATGCCGAGGATCACACGGTCAGCCGTTTCACGCCAAAGGATTTCGACCCTGTCAGCGTGGCCGTCTATGGCGATGAACTGTTTGTCGCCGATTACACCGGCCAGACGGTAAAGGTTCTCAATCGTGCAACAGGGCGATATTTGCGGAGTATCGGCGAGGCCGGGCGGGGAGATGGGCAGTTTGTCAGACCGTTGACGGTACGCCTGGACCCCTCGGGCATCCTCTTCGTATCGGATGTGCTGACTTGCCGGGTGCAGCGCTTTACCCGCGATGGCAAGTTTCTCAGCGTCTTTGGGCAAGTGGGCAACCTGCCTGGTGATCTGGTGAGGCCCAAGCATTTCTCATTCGATAAGAACGACTACCTCTACATCGCAGATGGGGGATTCAGCAACGTCCAGATCTTTGATGAGCATCAAAAGGTCGTCTGCTACTTTGGCTCAACTGGCGCGCACCCTGGCGCAATGGATTTGCCGGTTGGAGTGTACGTGGATGAGAACCCGGAGGACCTGGCGATCTTCAAGCAGTACGTGAGTCCGGCATTCAAGGCCGAAAGGCTTATCCTGGTCACGAACCAGTTCGGTAAACAAAGAGTCTCAGTCTACGCCGGGGGCCGCCTGATGCCGGGCAAAACCCTGGCGGATATCGCGGTTTCCCGCGCCAAGGTATTGCCAGGTACGATGGAGCCAACAACGAACCCGACGACACTGCCGACTTTCATGTCGCCGGAAGAGCCTGCTTCGCAGACGCCGGCTACGGCTCCGAGGTAGCTCCTGTTTCTCCATTGAGTCTTGCCACGCGAGAGGGGCCTACGACGAACATGCGGAAGTCGCGGTTTGGGCATCGAGTAGCATGTGCCGCGATCTTTTGCATCGCCGTGGGGAGCTTTCTGGGGTGTTCGCCGGAGAAGCGCTACAAGGTTCTCTCTTTCTTCTTTGATGGCGTCCCCCTGCCCAGGGGAGTAGAGGCTGAAGAAGGTCAGCAGATCGTCTATCCACACAAGCCGTATGCCGAGGGCAAGTGCATATCCTGTCACGCAAGCAATCAGATGGACCTGAGCATCACCCAACCGACGAATATCAGCGGAGTCTCGTCGAGTGTCTGCCTGAATTGCCACGGCAAGATCCCCAGCCAGTACGAGGTCATGCATGGGCCAGTATCCAGCGGAGAATGTCTGCTGTGCCATAACCCTCACGAATCAAGCGTGAAGCATTTGCTGGTGGCATCTGCGCCGCGCGTCTGCACCCAGTGCCATACTCCGGAGGTGATGACGCCCCGCCGAAGCGAACACCAGGATGAGAAAGCAAGCTGCCTGAATTGCCATTTCGGACACGGTGGCCCCGCCCACGGACTGCTGCGGCCGACACCACCTGCCACCACCGAGCCCGCCAACTCGCGAACAGACTCGCCCCCCAGCCTTGCTGAAGGGAGGGCAAGCCTGTGAGTGCGCGCTCTTTCGTCCTCAGCAGGGCTTCATCCCATCTGATCGCCGTCGCGGCACTGGCGCTGGCTGTCGCCCCTCTTTGCGGCCAGACGACGAGTTCGGCAGATCCCGACACGATGATCTACGGAGAGCAGCAGCAACATGAAGAACCCACTCTCTGGCTGGCGCCGGTGAAGGGGAACATCGACCTGATGGGCACCTACTCCCATACCCGCACTTCCTCATCAGGAGGCACCGATTCCGACACCAAAGAGAGACATTTTGAAGAATCGCTGACCCTGTACACCAACGGCTACATCGTCCACCCCAATCTGGTGGACTTGCGCTTGAGCATCACCGGTGGACTCGACCAAGACCACTTCGATTCCGATCAGGGGTCTAACAGTTCCAACGGCACGGTATATGGCTGGGATATCAGCGCCACATTCCTGCGCAATCAACCGATGCCTCTCACACTCTACACGCGCCGGGAAGAAGGTACCTTTGATGTGCCGTTCGGAGCGACCCAGAGGACCACGACAACAACGTATGGCGCCATTCTTGAGTATCATGCGTCAAGCGGCAACTCGCGAGTGGAGGCGTACCATGAGGAAGACACGCAGACAGATTCCAGCACCAATGGACTTGATCTCACCCAGAACCGCGACGTCGTGACGGGCAGTGGCGATGCCAGGCTTACGGAGAACCAGACCTTGACCTGGAACTTCAACCTCCAGGATGCCACCTACGACAGCAGTACCAACGGAGTTAAAGGAAACAGCAGCACCAACACGCAATCGGGATCTGCATCGTTAAGCCACAACGTCAATTTCGGCGACAACAATCGGCAATCATTGACATCCGCACTCTCCTATGCGGAAACAACCGGAACCCCGGATTCATCGGATTTACGCTGGAACGAGCACCTGCATCTGTATCACACGCCGACCTTTGAAACCAACTACGACTACCTCTATGAGACGCTGACCTATGGGAACAACTCGGTCGACCGCCAGGTGGCATCGATGGATGCCCGTCATCAACTGTACAAGAGCCTGACAACAGTTGGGACACTGCGCTGGGAGGATGACAAGGGAAGCAATCAGGAAACCCAGATCTACGCGGCGAACCTCCTGACGAACTACCAGAAACTCCTCGCCAACGGTACGTTCTACGCCGATCTGCAATTGGGCTATCAGCAGCAGGACCTGAGCGGTTCTGGGGACGTGCCCGTCGTGAACCAACCTGTCGCATTCATCGGCGTTAACCCGATTGCGATATCGCAACCCAACGCGATCCCATCGAGTGTCCTGCTCCGCGATGCCACGACTGGCCGAATCTATGTTGAGGGTACCGACTACACGGTGAATTCGACGCCAGTGGGCATGGAGATCGATCGTGTCCTTGGCGGCAATATCCTTGCGGGGCAGCCGCTGCTGCTGAACTATGATTACGCCCCCCAGGATGCATCCGAGATTGACACCAACACCTATGGCATTGGTTCGCGCTACCAGATCACCAAAGGGCCGCTTGCTGGATTTGCTCCCTATGCTCGATTCTTTGCCCAGGACCAGACCATAAAGGGCGGCACCGCGGAACCGAACAACGTGCGTGATTACACTCTCGGTCTGCTGTACCAGAGGGGCGATCTGACCCTTCGAGGGGAGAGACAGTGGTATGACAGCACCGCATACCCCTTCGATGCCTGGAGGTACGAGGCACGCCTGAACCATAGCATCTCATCGGAAACATCGGTTGCCGCAACCGCGATTTATACCGATACTCAGTATCACGATCCCGATGAGAGAACCAGGGATTACTCGCTCAATGCAAGTCTGACGCAACGGGTCTCGACGCGGCTGAACATCAGTGTCTTCGCGGCGTACGCACATGTGGATACCGATACGGGCGGCCAGACTGTCGGCATCGAAGAGGGCCTGCAAGCAGACTGGAATTACCGTGACACGCAGATCTATGTGCGACTGCGCAACTCAACGCTAAACTCTGACACCAGTAACCAGGAGTTCCAGTTCGCTCAGGTCGGTCTGAAGAGAAGCTTCTAGCATGATCAAGAGCATTGCCAACCTGCTGTCGGTTCTGATGAGCGTGGCCGCTTGCGGCTGTGCCCGAGATGCCGGCGTCATCTTTCCGGCATTGCCCCCGCCCATTGTCTGGCCGGGGGGAAGCGAACCTGCTCGCATCCGATATGTGGGCCAGATCGCCACCAGCGAGGATCTGAAGTCGGGGAGGTCGGCGTTGGAAGGACTCGGACAGGCCATCTTCGGCAAACCCGATAAGCACGGGATGATCACGCCATTTGCCGTGTGCACCGACGGAGTGAACCGCCTCTTTGTCGCCGACAGCGGCGCGCGGCTTGTCCATGTCTTTGATCTGGCGACACGTCGGTACGCTCAGTGGGCGCCCGCTGAGAAACAGCCGCAAATGGCGCTGCCCATCGGGATCGCGTGGGATCCGGCCGGGAGGTTGCTGGTCAGCGATTCGGTTGCCGGCGCGATCTTCGTATTCGACGCTCAGGGCAAATACACCGGGCTTTTGGGGAAGAACCTGCTCAAACGACCATGTGGCATTGCCATACATCCCTTGACCAAACAGGTTTTCATCGCTGATTCGGCTGCGCACCAGATTGTCGTGCTCTCGCCGGCAGGTGAAGAGGTGACAAGGATCGGCCGCCGCGGTATGCGCCCCGGTGAGTTCAACTTCCCGGTCGATGTTGCCGTGGATCACCTGGGCCGGGTCTATGTTGCCGATGCCCTGAACTTCCGCGTGCAGCAGATCTCCCCTGACCTGAAAACGTCCCAGATCATTGGCGGCAGGGGCGACATGCCAGGGTATTTCGCTCAACCCAAATGCCTCGATGTTGATGGCGAGGACCACCTGTATGTCGTCGATAACAGATTCGAGGCAGCGCAGATCTTTGATTCCGACGGTCATTTGCTGCTGAATTTCGGCAGCGAAGGACGCGGTCCGGGTCAATTCTGGCTGCCGACTGGGATATTCATCGATCCGAAGAACCGCATCTGGGTCGCCGACTCGTATAACCATCGCGTGCAGGTTTTTGACTACCTGGCAGGAACAGCACCGCTACCTGCGACCCAGCCGGAGGCCAGGCCATGACGAGGAACCGTTTCCTATCGCCTCTCCAGTTGACACTGAGAATCGCGGCATTTGCATTGTCTGTGCTCATGGCAGGACCATCTGTGGTTCATGCGCAACAGATGAGCGTCTTCAACAGCCCGCATAATCTGTCAATATCCGGCCCTGGAAACATTCGCGCGACGACCGAGGACCAGGTCTGCATTTTCTGCCATGTCGCCCACCATTCGTCGCCCGTTCAGCCACTTTGGAACCGTGCAACGCCAACCAGTGCATACTCGCCCTACCGCAGCAACTCGCTTCAGGCCACGCCTGGCCAGCCGACCGGATCGTCCAAGCTCTGTCTGTCGTGCCATGATGGGACCATCGCGCTGGGCAATGTTCTCTCACGCACCCAGGACATTGCCATGGCAGGAGGCGTAACCCGGATGCCGGCCGGGGTAGCGAACCTGGGAACCAACCTGTCCGACGACCACCCCATCTCGTTTCCTTTTGATCAGGCTTTGCTGCAGAAGAACCACAAGCTGATGAACCCAACAGGATTGCCTCCCGCGGTGAAACTTGATAGCAACCACGAACTGCAATGCACCAGTTGCCACGATGCGCACGACAACCAGTTTGGCAAGTTCCTGGTAATGGATAACACGGCATCGCAACTCTGTACCGCGTGCCATGTCGCCAATACCACAACAGTAACAGCGCACAGCAGGTGTTCGACGTGCCACCAGTCACATAGCTCGCCCAGCGGGCCATACCTGCTCAAGGGCACTACCGTTACCGCCACCTGCACCGCCAGCACTTGCCATGGCTCTCAGGCCACACAACCACGCCTGAATATCGCGACCGATATTGCCAAGTTCAGTCATCACGACACCAATACGTCGGTAGCCGTCAAGACGCATATACCCAACGAGTCGGTATGCACTGACTGCCATAACGCCCATACGATGGGCAATGCCTCCGCAACAGGTGCACCGGCGATCTCGCCCCGACTGGGTAGTATCGACGGCGTGAATGCGTTGGGTACGGCCGTGACACCCGCTGTATACGAATACCAGGTCTGTTTCAAGTGTCATGGCAACCCGCCCGCCAACATGGTCACCGTCATTCCGCGCCAGATCATGCAGACAAACAAGCGGCTCCAGTTCGATGCCGGGGCCATCTCCTTCCATCCGGTGGAGGTCGCAGGCAAGAGCAGCAACGTCCCGAGCCTCAGACCCGGCTACACCACCACGACTGTCATCTATTGCAGTGATTGCCATGCCTCTGAATCCAGTCCGGCCGGTGGCGGTACCGGCGCCCGCGGTCCCCATGGCTCAAGCAATCTGCGCCTTCTTGCCGCCAACTACTCTACCGCGGATGGGACCATCGAGAGCGAATCGGCCTATGCCCTCTGCTACAAATGCCACGATCGCAACGCGTTTGCCTCAGAGGCGCCGTTTGGCGCCGGTACACCGTTCAAACCGCACTTCAAGCACATCTACGGGGAGAACACTCCCTGCTCAGTCTGTCATGACTCGCATGGCATCTCGCAAACGCAGGGATCGCCCAGCAATCAGCGACTGATCAACTTCGACACTTCAATCGTCCGTCCATTGCCAAACGGAAAACTGGAGTGGGCGCCCACAGGAGCCAACCAGGGGACCTGCTCGCTGATCTGCCACAGCACAACGCACGATGGACAGACATATGGCGCTGTCGCCGGCGCTCTCATCAAGCGCAGTGTGCTGCCGCCTCCCGCGGTAAGGAGCGGCTCGCGCAAACCGCGATAGCCGCCTTTCGGATACCGCTCTGCCGCCGAGTCTGCTGGATCGGCGCCGCGGGCACTGCCGACGGATTGCACACCGCCGCAGTCGCCTTACAATCCTCATTCTTAAGGCCCGGTGAACCGGGCCGGCTGCGATACTTGCAGGCATGTCCAATCTCGATCCGGACCATCTTCGCCTCACGGACTTCATGGATCTCCCAACTCTTCAGGAGATCCAGGACAGTTTCTCTTCCATCGCGGAGGTGAAGGTCACCATCACCGATGCGGCCGGGAACCTCATTACCGCGCCACAACCAACAAGCGACTTCTTGCGCCGGCAGCAGGCCATCGAAGCGGCCGAGGAAAACGTGCCCGGCCCGATGCGCGAGGGGCGGGAATATGTCGCGCCCATCATCGTCAATAACCAGCGACTGGGCACCATCCGCATGTCCAGCGGCGGCGCCATGAGCACCGCCGATGAATCGAAACTCGCAACCATCGCCGAGCGGCACCAGCTTGATACACGCACCCTCAAGCAGATCTTCAGCCAGTTCCAGCGGCAGAAGAATACCAAGTCGGCGGCGATCCAGTTCCTCTTCCTGCTGGCCAACGCGGTTGCCCGTCTCTGCTACCAGGAGTTCCAACTTCGTCAGCGGATCAATGAACTGACGGCCGTCTACAACGTGTCGATGCTGATGGCCGACGCCCGCGAAGTGGGCAAAGTGCTGCAGCGAACCGTCGAAATGGTTACGCAGATCATGGACGTTAAGGCGGCTTCCATCCGCCTGATTGATCCCGAGAAGGATGAGCTGGTCATCAAGGCCGTGCACAATCTTTCTGAGCGCTATCTCAGCAAAGGGCCAATCCACCTCTCCTCGGCCGCGATCGATCGCGAAGCTCTGGGGCCAGCCGGCTTCTGCTATGTGCGCAACATGGCCAGCGATCCGCGCGTGCTGTTCCCGGATGAGTCGCTGCAGGAAGAGATTGTCTCGATGCTGTCTGTCGGAATGCGCTACAAAGGCCGCTCCATTGGGGTGCTGCGGGTTTATACCAGCCAGGAGCAGCACTTCAGCCAACTGCGCGTTGATCTGCTCAAAGCCGTGGCCGCTCAGGCGGCCGCCGCAATCGAGAATGCCCGTTTGCTGGTCGAGTCGCTGGAGGCAGAGCGGCTTGATGAACAGGTGCGGATGGCGGCCGATATCCAGCGCCGCCTGGTGCCGCAGCAGCCCCCGGAAGCGCCGGGGCTGGACCTCGCCTGCATCTACGTGCCCTGCTACGAACTCGGGGGCGACTTCCTCGATTTCATCAAGCTTCCTGATGACAACCTCGGGCTGGTGGTTGCGGATGTGGCCGGAAAGGGCGTTCCCGCATCGCTGATTATGGCGTCGGTGCGTGCGTCATTGCGTGCTCAGGTGGACAATCACTACTACCTGTATGAGGTGCTGCGGCGGGTGAACGTGATGGTCTGCCGCGATACCGATCCATCTGAGTTCATCACGTTGTTCTACGGCGTGATCGATACCCGCAACCGGCGCTTCACCTATGCCAATGCCGGCCACCCCCCAGCCATGCTGCTGCGCAAGGGAGAGGTCACCGAGCTGCCCGGCGGAAACATGGTTCTAGGTGTGGATCCGGATGAACCATTCTCTCAATCGTTCATCGAGCTGCAGTCAGGGGATGTGCTGCTGCTCTATACAGATGGGCTTGCTGAAGCGATGGACTTCGAGAATCAGCTCTTCGGCAAGGAACGTATCATCGAAGCCCTGCAGCGTGGCGGCGAAAACGCACACCAGATTGCGGAGAACGTGCGCTGGTCGATGCAGCGGTTCGTGGGATTGCGGAAGCAGTCAGACGATATTTCGATGATTGTTGCTCGATTTCTATGATAGTATTGGCATCGAGAGAGGCATGCGATGAGCCAGCAACCCAATGCACAGCCACCGTCGGATCGCCGGGCACCCATTGAGGAACAGGTCTTCTTTGATGGCCCCCCGTCGTGGGTTGGACGCTCCGGAACGTTGTTTATCAGCTTTCTCATTGCGGCAGTGCTGGTCATGGTGCCGATCTTCCTGCAAAGCAAAGGATATGGTCGGTGGTGGCTGATCGTTGGCGGGATCGTCCTGGCGATCGCCGTCGTGATGGTGCAGGTGGCGTTTCAGAAGTCACTGCGTTATCGCATCACCAACTATCGCATCGATTTTCAGCGAGGCATGCTCACACGTCAGATCGACTCGCTGGAACTGTGGTACGTAGACCACATCAACTTCAAGCAAGGCCTGCTGGAGCGGATCGTCGGCGCGGGAACCATCGAACTGACCACCAACGATGAGCGCATGCCGCATCTGATCATGCGCTCCATTCCAGGAGGAATGCAGGTCTTGGAGCACCTCAAGAGCAGTGTCCTGTCCGCCAAGCGCCAGCGCGGGCTGACCGAAATCGATAACGCATCACAGGGCTGATCTGCCGAGCGAGCAGCCCAGGCAAGAGATACCCAGTGCCTGTTGCATCTCCCTGGCCGCATCCTGCGCCTGAGGTTCCCGGTCGTAAAGCGTAAAGAGGGTTGAGCCGCTGCCACTCATGCGAATTGGGCGCTGTGCGAGCTGCTCGGCGCGATTCCGTATCTTGGCCAGCTCTGGTGAGATGGCGAACGCAGGGGGCTCCAGATCATTGCTGAGCAGCCGCAGAAGCTCGTTCGTTGGCAGATCAGTTCGAGGCAGTTTCGTCTCGACCAGATCCAGATCGGTGCCCAGGCCCATCTCATCGAACTTGCGATAGACGACGGGAGTTGGCATGGCAATCGGCGGAAGCAGCAACAGACACGCACGTGCAGCAGGTGGTGCGACCGGGGTCACCTGTTCGCCTCGCCCACGGCAGATAGCCGAAGGCTGTCGCAGGAAAAACGGCACATCACTGCCAAGCTGGGCGGCGATCTCCATCTCGCGTTCGGGAGAAAGCCGCATCCCCCACACTTCCTGCAGACCGCGCAAGGCCGCCGCGGCATTGGAACTTCCGCCGCCAAGTCCGCCGCCCATGGGAATCCGCTTGCGAAGGTGGATATCCAGTGCAGGTCGGCTAGTTTCGCCGAGGGACGCAGCTGCCCTGAGAATCAGGTTGCGCCCATCGCAGGGAACATCCGGCTGATCGCACGTCAGCGTTACTGCCCCCGCGGCTCCTGCGGACGTTTTCCCAACCTCCAATTCATCAGCAAGTCCAAGCGAGCAGAACCACGATACAAGATCGTGGAACCCATCCGGACGGCGCGGCCCAACGCGCAGATACAGATTCACCTTGGCATGGGAACGCAGCATCAACATGAATGCAAACTTGCTCCAAAGCAACGGAATCGGGACGCAAACGAACGTGAGTCCTATAGAGAGCGTCCGCTCGCATTTGTCAAGGCAATGGAGGGTCGAAATAACAAGTTATCCACATCGACTGTGCGTAAGCACAAGTTCCGGTATATGTCAAGAACCGCGAACATTAACGTCTGGTGAGCAACCACATATGGTTCTGTTTGGTATCCTTTTGAGAACGATCTTAGCGTCATAACCACCTGTATTACAGGTAGTTACAACCATATACGCCTGCATCTATTTGTACCTTGTGGATGCCGAACTCGTCTGAGGGGGCCATATCTCAGGTACATTACGTGATTGGATCATCCTGCAGATATCGGACCGCTCCGAGTTCTCCACCGGTTATCCACAGGCCTGCACGGGCTTGATTTCTTACGCTCCATTCTCACACTGTGGCACTACCCCAACAACGAGGTGCCGTGGAATTGCTTCGGACCGATAATCTGGTGAAGAGCTACTCCGGCCGGACGGTCGTGGACAAAGTGTCATTTCACATTAATCACAACGAGATTGTCGGCCTTCTGGGGCGCAACGGCGCGGGAAAGACCACTAGCTTCCGAATGATCCTTGGGATGGTAACTCCTGATTCTGGAACTGTTTACTTCCAGGAGAAAGATATCTCGCTGTTGCCGATGTACCGCCGCGCTCGATTGGGAATCGGCTACCTGCCGCAGGAACGTTCCGACTTCCGGCGTCTTAGCGTCTGGTCGAATCTGATGGCTATCCTGGAGACGCTCGATCTCACGAAAAAGCAGCGTGAACAACGGGCAACGGAGCTGCTGGAGCATTACGGGCTGACCAAGACGCGAAATCAACTGGCGGATACTCTTTCTGGCGGAGAGCGGCGAAAACTTGAGATCGCCCGCGCACTGGTGACGGATCCGGAACTAATCCTGCTGGACGAGCCCTTCTCTGGCGTAGACCCGATCGCAGTAGAAGACCTGCAACGCGAGGTGAAGCGACTGCGCGAGCAGTTCGGCAAATCGGTGCTGATCACTGATCACAACGTCGCCCAAACACTCAAGGTATGTGATCGGGCTCTAATCATCAACGATGGCCAGGTCTTCAAAGAAGGCGCCCCGCGCGAGATCATCAACGATCCGGCAGTGCGTGCGGCATATCTGGGGAACACGTTTCGCGGGGACGAGTTTGATTAACAGGCAGATTTGGGGTGCGCCTCGCTGTCTGCCACTTCTGTCATGGACTTCCTGCTATTGGACGGCTCCGCCTCTGGATATAATCCAAATGAAGAGGTGAACATGTCCGACCATCCGCTCTCGCATCCGATACAAGTCTGCGCGGCTGTCGTCCTCATCCTCAGCGTGCTCGCCGGCATGGTGATGGCGCTGGGACCCGGTCGCGTGCCCGAACAAATGATCCAGAATGGCGTGCCGGTGGCGCTATGCGTCGCCGGGGGAGTGGGGCTTTGCGGCATTCTCCTGGCGTTGATGGGCATTCTTGACAAGGAGGTTTCGGACCCACAAACCCGTAAACTGCTGGTGGAGATCCGCGACCAGCTCGCGCGCGCCAATACATCCGTGCCCGTGGTGACACCCGAGACCACCTACGCCGGCAGTGGCGCCACATCGCCAATGACTTCAGGCGCGGATTCCGTCCGGATTGTGCAGTTGCTCGATGAGATCCGTGACATCTCGCTACTCGATGAGCAGCAAAAAAAGACCCGGCTTCAGCAACTGATGACGATGCGTCGGCAGGCGGCTGCGTCAACCGTCGATACGATGATTCAGCAGCAACATTGGGCCGAAGCGCGGGCAACGCTGCAGCAGGCACAGATGGTTTTCGGCGACGGACCTGAACTCACCGCTGCGAGCAATCGTCTATTGCAGGCGGTCAGCGCGGCCGAGGCGATCGCGTTTGCGGAATTGCAGAAGAAGGTCACGGAACTTCAGGCGGCCGAGAAATGGGATCAGGCGGCCGCCGAAAGCCAGAGCTTTATAGATCAATTCCCCGACAGCGCCCCCGGGCTGGAGTTCCATACTGGCCTGCTTGCCTCTCGCAGCCAGTGGATCGACGCCACGGCTAACAAGATGTACGAAGAAGTGAAACTCGCGATCGAGCAGCGGAGCTGGCGCCGGGCGCTGGATGGCGCACAACGGCTTATGGCCAGATGCCCCGGCCACTATCGCTCCAAGCAGCTCGAGTTCCAGATGCAGATCATCCGCGAGAATGCCGACACCGAACAACGCAATGCAATGGAGGCCCGCATCCAGGAGTTGATCAAGGCCCAGCGGCTGAAAGAGGCGGTTACCGTCGCCGAGGATCTCATCAAGGCATATCCGCTCTCTCCGCAGGCACAGATCGCATCGCAACTGGCGATGAACCTGCGCGATCGGATCGACCAGGGCGAAGGTCAGACGGTGTAGGCCTATGCTGGCTATGATGATGCCATGAACGCCATCTTGAGATCAGTCTGTGCCCTGCCCACCGCCCCGTTCAAAGAAGAGGCCGTGATCGCCTGGGTCCGCACCTTCTGCCAGCAACAGGGCATGCACGTGCGGCTTGACGATTGCGGAAACCTTCTGATCACCCGACCGCGCCCCGCCAAGGGTCCGCGCTGGGTGTTTGTGGCGCATATGGACCATCCCGGCCTGGAGGCGGTGAAGATGGCCGGCAAAGGCCGCCTTCTGGCGCGATTCCACGGCAGCGTTTTTGCCTCGCATCTTCCGCGCGCCCCGGTTTTCTTTTTCGCTAAAGACGGCCCGGTCCGCGGAAGAATCACATATGCCACCGCCGACATACGTGGCTACGCAACCGAAGCAACCGTATACGTCGCTGGCGTTGTGCCGCCGGGCACACCCGGCATGTTCGACCTCGAGGTCGGCCGGCAAGAGGCCGGGCTGCTCTACAATCGTGCGATCGATGATCTAGGCGGCGTCGCGGCTGCACTGCAGGCGATGGTGAATCTGGCGGATGCCCGCGTCCATGCCGCGGTGCTGCTCACGCGCGCTGAGGAAGTGGGATTCATCGGCGCCATCGCGGCCGCTCGCGATGGCAAACTGATCCGACGGACCGATGCCCTGCTGTCGATCGAATGCTCGGCCAGACAGCAGGTGGCCGAGCAAGGCAAGGGCGTAGTCGTCCGTGTTGGCGACAAGACCAGCATCTTCGACTCCGGTCTGACCTACCAGATCACACAGATCGCCCAGGCGCTGGCGACCAAGCTCAAGGGTTTCGCGTTCCAGCGGGCGCTGATGCCGGGCGGAACCTGCGAGGCAACCGCTTTCGATGTCTATGGGTATCGCGCCGCCGCCGTCTGCATCCCGCTGGGTAACTATCATAACATGGTCCCCGACGAGAAGAAGATCGCCGCCGAGTATATCCACTTGGGCGACTGGCAGTGCCTGGTCGACTTGCTCACAGCAATCGCCTCGCAGGCGCCATCACCTGATCTCGGTGCCCTCAAGAGCCAGCTCGAAAAGCGCTTCGCACAACTGCGCAAGTACCTGTAGAACCTCATCGTTTGTAGCAACGGCGCAAGCCGGCGATTCTCTGCTCTTCTTGGCGTGCCGGTTTGCGTCGTCACTACGAACAGCCATCACATACCAGCTCGCTCCCCAGGCATTTTGATGTGCGCTGATAGTTCGCCAATCACCTCCTGGATGTTTGTGGCGTTGAGCCGAAGCAGAACCTGCTTCCAGCGGTAGGCATAGCTGCCGGCCGGATCATAGCGCCGATGACGAAACAGGTTGTCAAACCCGCGTTTGCGCTTGCGATACTCCTGCTGAATCCGCCGCAATTCTGCCTCAAGGGCCTCGATATAGCTCGTGACAAAAGCCATCGGCTCTGGCACGATTCCGATCCGCGCATTGATCGGCTTGGCATAGTCTTTGATCATCGCCTTAAGCGGCGTGGTGTAATCATTGAACGTCCCGGTGGGATCCGAAACGATAATGCCTTCAGGCATGCCTTCATCATTGCAGCGCAGCACTTCATCGCCGTCATCAAAAACAACGTGGCTTTCCAGATCGGCACGGCCAACAACCAGGTTAGGCGCTGCGGCCTTGCCCATAAGGCGAGCAAATCGCAGGGCAAACTCGGCATTCTCAAACCGCCCGGCGGCGATCTTGTCGGTAGCCATGCCGCGAACATAATCCCGCTCGATGTACGTCGCCCAGATCGGCCGGCCGTGCAGTTGGTCTTGAACGCCCTCGTACTGCTCATTGATCTTCCGCGCCACAATCCTTGGCGGCAGATTCATCCCAAGCTGCCGGCACCCCAACCGGCGATCGAGGATGTACTCGATGTACTCCTCCGCCTGCATGATCGCGTCCAGCAGATTCCAGCCACGCTGAAGATGCTCGCGGATTCCCCACTTCACCATGCGGATGATTCGCACAACCTCCCTCTCGGCGCCCTTGAGCAATATCTCCGCGATATACACATCACGGCGGCCTGTCGCCGCCGGCCGGCGCGACAGTGACTGGGGCACCCGCCCGATGTTGATGTACTCAACATCACCGTATTCGCGGATGAAGTTGAAGATGAACCCCTTTATCTTGTCATCACACAACCGCGCCCACTGCGGATCATCTGAGGGCTCGTCAAACACGCTGTCGAAGATCAGTTCCCCGTCGACGATCCGGCCGCCCGGAAGCCATTCGATCTGCATATAAAACTCGCTGCTCATTCCGAGGTACACCTCCTCGCAAACGGGCTGAGTCTCATTACCGATCAAGGCGGCAAACATCTCGCTGCGCCAGTCAGCATCGCCAAGGTTGTCAGTTCGGTATTCCGGCCGCACCGCCTCGGCAAATCTCCTCCGCAGAGCCACAAAGGCATCATGCAATTCATCGGCCGAGAGGGAGTAAAAATCATACGCCTGGAATGCGGTGGACGAGAAGCCCTCACCGGCTTTGAAGAAAGAGATCTCGGGATACCCGTGGCGGTTGCAGCGAGCCGAGAAATCCTGGATCTCGGACAAATGCACCCGCAACGACGCTTCGTCGTAATCCCCCAATTGGGCAAACTGTCCGCAGGTCAGGATGCGGGTGCCTGTGGCGTGGTTGTAGCAGTAGATGTCCTCGCCGCCGATGGCGATCCGGCTGGAACGGATCATGGCGTCCATGTCGGCCGTACTGCGCGGCAGCGGATTGATGCGCCAGCATTCGCCTCGGCGCTTGATTGCGGATCGCACCTTCGGCACCATCGCATGCAGAAAGCGAATCTTGTGCTTCGGGACAATTTCCTGCAGCAGTTCGTCAGCATCAAATGCCAGATCCATCTTGTCCGGGTCGGGCCGGATCAGGACGTTGTCGCCTTCCATCACCAGGTCAACGGAGTTCTCCCAATGCAGGTTCTGTTCGTATTCAGAGAGCGGCGGCAATCCCGCGGCTTCGCGTGTGCGATTGAGAATCTCGACAAACGCCACCCGCTGGGTGGCGTGGATCCCCGGGATGGTGACGATCGAGTCAGCATAGGGGAACACGGTCGCGATGCGCGATACAAGGGCCCCCTGGCCATCCTTGGCCAGCGGGTGGTCGCCGATAACTGTGGGCGTAATGCTTCTGTCCATAGAGCCCTTTGCGGCAGCGACGCATTATAGCCCACATGCCGTCCAGACGGAACCTGACGGCCGTCACTTTGCCCAATTCTCGATGGCTTGGATAACCGGGGCATAAGCGCTGGCTCGCTTCTCGGCCGCGGCCTCGCCCCCCCGAAACAGGTATCCCACATACAGTCTGAAGAGAACCGCTCGGATCAGCAGTTGATCCATCTCCGGGCGGTCCGCGACATTTGCCAGAAGGCCAAGTGGTGCATGCGACCACGCAATGCCATCAGCGATCAAGACGGCAACGCCATAGTCCGCCGGGTGCCAGTACGGCGCCACATCGATGATGCCGGGGGGCTTTCCCGGAGCAAACAGCAGATTACCTTCGCTCGGATCGCCGTGGACCAGTTGCGATGGCAGCATGATCGGGCGCAGCCGGTGTCGTAGACGTTCGGCGGCCGGTCCAATGCGCAGATTCTGCGGCCATTCGGCCCATACGGCCGCATCCGCTTGGTCGTATGGGTTGTTCGCACGCTGCAGGAGGGGCGAGTGAGGCACTGCACGCAGCGCTCGATGGAACGCCCGGCAGGCTTCGATCGCTTCATACCACCGCCCCTCCCCCTCCATGGTCGTCGTGCCATCGAGCCAACGCGTGGCGCACCATCCGTTAACGACGAAGCATCCGGTATTGGCTCGAACCGGGCGAGCGATGCGAAAGCCCTGCTCCTCGACCGCCTCCAGCACACCCGCAAGCCACTGTGCCTGTTCGATGTCGTCGCACTGCTTGATCGCCAGATCACCGATGCGAAAGGTCACGCCCTGGCCGCCCTGCACCGGGCTGGGAGCCAGACCGGCCGCTCCGAAAGCGGCCGCGACCTCTTGAGGGGGAGGAGCGATCGTCAAGGAAACCGCCTGTCCATTTGTGTGCCCCCAGCCGTACTACTTGCTTGATAGCGTATATCGATCCGCACCCGGTGGATCGAAGCCATGCGTTGACCCTTGAATGTATTCGATCTTCTTCGGCGCAGTGATGTTGTTGTAGAGCACCGAGTTTCCCGACGGCGGGCATACATAGTCGCCCAGGCCCGTAACAATGTTCGTCTCGCAGTGAATGCGTTTGGCGTGGTTGGCCGCGTCGTAATAGCCCAGAGCCGCGGTCCAGGCCGGACGCCAGCCCTCGACCCGGCCGACGGTGCCGCCGCCCAGGTCGCAGCACCACGGCTTCAATACCTGGCAGTGCGTGACATCCTGATCCAGACCGGCCGCCGTGAGCGCCTGCATCCCTCCCTGGCTGCCACCTTCGACCGCCAGCTCCTTGCCGTTCCATTCCGGCAGTGTCTTCACATACTCCAGCGCACGAAGCACCCGCAGCATCATGCCGTTGAAGTATGTCGTCTCCGGATCGTTGTTCTGCTCTTTGTCGAACGCGTAATACTTCAGCGGCCCAGCCTCAAGCTGTTCGTAGTACGCCTTCTCCCGGCCGTTCTCGATGCCGTGGGCATTGATGTGCAGCGTGATGCCCCCATAGTTCTTCCGTGCCGAGGTGACACCGTAGCCCATGAAGCCGACCCTGGCCGGCAACGACTTGGCCGCCGCGCCCTTGCGCTTGGTCAGATATCCCGACACAGGCTTCCCGCCAGGGCAGTCGATCTTCACATCAAAGACATCGTACTTGGGGTCACCATCAGTGACTGGCACCAGCACAGCCTTAATCGGGACCTCCTTGAGCCTGGCCTTCTGTTTGGCCCAGAAGGCATCGAAGTCGGCCGGTTCGGGCACGCCCGCGATCTTCTCCGGCTCAACGCCCGCGCCAAAAGACCCGCTCACCTCCAGATCTCTCGCATCCTTCATCGGCTTGCCATCAGCGCCGACGACCCGGACCTCAACATGCACAAAGCCCGGCCGGTCGCAGGAGGTCTCGATGGTCAGTGGCTTCGTGTCCGAGGACACCGCCTCACCCTTGTCGGTCTTCGTGTCATCACCACGACGGGTCCACACGAGGTTCCGCCCCGCTACCGGCTTGCCATCGGCAAGCAATTGGATGGCAAAGACCATGCGCTCACCGGGCTTGTAGCCGATGGCCGGCTTGTCGGTAGCACAGGTGAATGAGAGGGCCTGAGCCCATGCCGTACTGCCGATGGCGGCAAAGCCAAGACAGATCGCGAGGGCTGCGACAAGACGATACGTGGAATGTCTGAACATAGATTAGTCTCGAATGTACGGCGGCCGAACCGGCGGACACGCCGTTGAGGTCGCTGTTTCCGTGCGTCGTTGTACACCACCACACCCGCGCCGTCGATGTCCCCCGTAGTGGCGACAATCCTGTCGTCACGTGTCCGGACGGCCGCAACTCGCTCCGTCACGCAGTTTGCTCGGTTCGTCGCTGCTTGCCTCGGTGCCTTGGTGCTTTAGTGCCTTCGTGCCTTTCCACCGATTTCTCTATTGTATCATTAGTATCATAAGCACTATGATACAAACAGATACAAGCAAAGGAGGCCCTCATGGCCAAGAGCAAAGCGAAGGTGGCGAAGAAGAGCGGCAAACCGGCAGCTCAGAGCCTGCAGCAGGCTGACCTGCTGGACATGGACCAGGCGGTGGACCTGATGAAGACCAGCCGGCCAACCTTCTACCGCTGGCTGCGCATCGGGCAGATCAAGGGACTGCGAGTTGGACGCCAATGGCGCTTCAAACGCCAGGAACTCGAGCGTTTCATGACCGGGCAGCACCCGCAGGTGGACCTTCCCCCGGCCGCCGCAGAGCTGACCAACCTGCTGGCAAGCCGGCTCCGCGAACTTGGGATTGAGGAGATTGAGCCCGAAGAGTTCGCCAAGGTGACCTCCCCTGCCGTCAGCCGCTTGATCATGTTGCTCTTGCGCCTGGGCACGGCACTGCATGCCAGCGATCTCCACATGGAGCCCTACCCTGATCAGGGCGCCACGCGCATTCGCATCCGCTATCGCATCGGCGGTGTTCTGCACCCGATCGCCACAACCGATCAGAAAGTACTCATGGCGATAATCGATGCTCTCAAGAGCGTGGCTCAATGCGATGTTCAGCAGCGCGACGTGCCGCAGGACTGTGTCCTGCTCATCGAAACGGACAAGCCACCAAAGGAGATCGCCTCGATTGACGTCCGGATCTGCTTCATGCCGACCCATGTCGGTGAGTCGGTTACCATGCGTTATCTGCTGCGCAACGCGATGAAGTTCGAACTCTCCAGCATCCCCTACCACCCGAGCGATCTGCAGCGGCTGCGCACGGCGTTAAAGCTCCCCTGGGGAATCATTCTCATGACCGGCCCCACCGGGTCAGGCAAGACCACCGTCCTCTATTGCGCTCTGAACGAGGTAACCACCGAAGCCGTCAAGGTGATGAGCATCGAAGACCCGGTGGAATACGCCCTGCCCGGCATCACGCAGGTGCAGATCAACTCGAAGACCGGACTGACCTTCCCCCGGGCGATCCGCGCTGCCCTCCGCAGCGACCCCGATGTCCTCATGATCGGCGAGATCCGCGATGCCGAGATACTCAACCTCTGCTGCCAGGCCGCCCTGACCGGCCATCTCGTCCTCACCACCCTGCACACCGACACCGCCGTCGGCGCCATCCGCCGAGCGCTCGATATCGGCCTGGAGCCATTCCTCGCATCCGATTCGATCAAGCTGATCCTCGCCCAGCGCCTGGTGCGCGTGCTCTGCCCGGATTGCAGCAAGCCCTTCACCCCCTCTGATGCGATGCTTCAGGAAGCGCAAGCGCGTGCCCGGGCCGGCGGAGCGGTATGGGAGCAGTTGCCCGGCAACTACCGCAAACCCGTCGGCTGCACCAAGTGCGGCAACACCGGCTATCGCGGCCGCACACCCATCGTCGAGACCCTCGCCATCACCCCCGAGATCGTGTCGGCCATCCGCCGCCGTGCCAGCGATGCGGACATGCAAACCCTCGCGGTCGCCCAAGGCATGACCACCATGGCGGCCGACGGGATCCGAAGAGCGGCAGAAGGGAAGGTCCACCTTGAAGAGGTGCTGTACACAGCACCGAGGGAGTGACGCCCCGTCACTCCCCCCGGCCGCCCAGAGTCGGCTGAACCAAAACTGCGACGGCCGCGCCGGCGCATCCTTCTCTAGACCGCCTTCGGCGGCGCTATGGGTCCGCCTGTCGGCGCGTGAGGATGGGAGGTGCCCCCTCGTCGCTCCGCGCTACGTCGCTTTGTCACTCGCTTGCCTCTTCTTGCCCTCCAGCAATCTGCACATTTTTCTTACCTCTGCTTTTCCCGCCCTTTCCAAACAAAACCCCGCCCGACTACCCCATATAGTAGAGGACGTGTTTTTTCTCAATCGAATACCTCTTCTCCACCACGTGGAGGGGTACCGACTTGGTCATTCTCCATCGGATGCCCCATTCTGCCCCCAACTGCCCCACTCTATTTCCGCAGTGACCTAGGCATGCAACATCCGGCGCAGCAGCGCGCGCAGCATGTCATGCTCGCTCAATGTTGCGCGCATCCGTTCCCCACCCGAGCCGTTACCGCTCAGAACCGCGTTTTGCCCGCGCAGCATCCAGCGCAACATGCTGCGCCCCCACCATCAATGCAATTCACCTCACACAACCCCCGAAGATGCGCACCGAACTTGCGCACCTCCTCCCCAAAATCCCTCCTAACTCCATGTCACACCGCCACATACCGCCATGGGGGTACGCCCGCCGAGAACCTGCGCACCTGCTACTTATCCACAACCACTCTCGCCCTCTGCTTTTCCGCTCTCCGCTCCACGTTCCCTCCACCCGCATCCATCGTGTACCTCACCCCCGACCCCTTTCACAAGGATCATCCACATGCTCAAGTTCGCTCTTGTCGGTTGCGGCGGCATGGCCAATGGCTGGCACGCACCCACCATGCTCAAAGACACCGACGAAGCCAAGGTCGTCGCCCTTTTCGACATCGTCAAAGAGAAGACTGCCGACTTCCGCCAGCAGCTTGGCCATGATTCCCTTTTGCTGCTTGACCACGTCGGCGATGTCGGATTCCTGGGTGATATCAGTGGATAGAGATCTGGCAGGGGTGAGATCCTGAGCCAAAGCCGCTGAGCAGAACACCATCGGGATCGATATCAACCCCAAGAGCCATCTGGTTCGTGCCATGATGGGCCTCATAAGGAAGTTCAAGATCAATTCAGCGGACGCGAGCGTATCAAAGGCCGCCGGGTCTCTTAAGGCTACCCCACGCGCATCCATCCGGTGATTGAGATGCCTTGCGCCCCAGGGGAATATAGTAGAAGCACGCCAGGTGCGCCGACTATCGCCGACGTACTCAACGCCATTGTCGAGCCCAGCCGGAGCGTCGGGATTGCATAGGGTCCATTTTCAGTTACTTCAAGAACAAGACAGATCATGCAACATCAGATAGTAAGTCGAGAGCAGTGGCTCGACCGCGCGCCCAGGGGGCGTAACGAGGCGACGGGCCTCTGGTGGCGCCGCCGCGACCAGTACGAGCGGCTCCCTCAAAGTGTCGTCTCGTGCTGCAACGCGTCGGCGGCACACGCGTGAAAACGAGACTCTGGACTCGTCGCGGCAAGATAATGCTTCGGTCACTTTCCCACTTTATTCTTGTGCTGCCGTGGGAAAGAAGATACTCTGATTCCGTTGGGCTATTGGTTAACCTGACCGGCAGAAAAGCTGTGGGTGTTTGCCTGTAGTGTTCGTCACTCAGGGAGAAGGCAAGTGAAGCGACTATTGATTCTTTCGGCGGCCTTGATTCCGGCGTTTTCCGTGCAGGCCACGGTCCTAACGTTCAACCCTGGCGAGACGCTGTATAATGCGACGGTTGCAGGAGGACTGTATACCGACGCCGATCCGTACGCCGCTTGCCATGAATTCACGATTCCAAGTGGCTACGGCAACAATGTCAGCGCCAGCCCGGATGCCAACAGCTTCGAGTACGGCTCTCCCAACACGCCGCATGTGACGGTCCAGTTTCAGCCTTGGTACGGCAATCCGGGCGACGCCTCGGGCGGCGTGCGCATCTGCACACCCTTATATGCAAGCGACTATGGACCGGTAGCCTGGCAAGGCAAGGATGTGAACTTCATCTACAACGCGTATGGCCAACTGCCTGACGATTCGACCGGTGAGCAGTGGCAATTGGTATTCACTGCCTCTCCCGGCTACGAGGTGCGCGTTCATTCCTTCGAGATGGTCTCGCAGTTAGGCGTCGGTAACGACGAGACGATTGAAGTGTTCGTCAACGGATCGTCAACGGCCGCGTGGAATGGCACATACACACTGCCAGGGAGCGGTTCGCTCGATCCATTGAGCATCTCTCTGCCTGCGGCGGCCCAAGGGCAGGAAGTGATCGTCCGAATGACGGATACGGCTGCTGCGTTTTCCACCGCCGCCTCCAACTTCAACTTCACCGAAGTGCCCGTTCCCGAGCCGGCCAGCGTCGCTCTGCTGGGTTTGACGGGGTTGGCAGTGCTGCGCCGCCGGCGCCGCTGATGGCTTTTCCCTGATTGGTTCGGACGCTATGTCCCAGATTCTGGCAGACCCGTGAAGCTATCGGCATTCAACGGACTTTGCGGTAGAAGACCAGACGGCTGGTTCGAGGTTTGTCCAAGGTCCAGGCCACACCGGTAGTCATTGCTTCCTGACCGCTGTGCATCACTTTGGTGCCGCTATCGGCGTCAATGAACTCATACTTTGTTGATGCGTCCAGGCCATTGAGCTTGAGCTGGGCCGACGGAAACGGGCTTTCGACCCGTCGCAGCAAGACCACCAAACCGGCATCCAGGTCGGGCCGGTGGAACTGATAGGCCGCCCAAGTGTCTGGCGAGGTCGAGGTCCTCGTCAGCGGGTAGTAGTCGCCATAGAAGAATGGGCGGGCCTGCCGGTACTGCTGGATCATGTTCTGGCACCACTGCCGGGCACTGGCATTGGTCGCCACGTCGCCGGGGCCGCCGAAGCCAATCGCGGCGGTGAGATTGCTGCGGAAGGTATAGCTGTCCGGTGGCTCAGCCCAGGCGGATGTGCCCGAGAGCGGCAGCCAGTAGCTCAGGCCCATGGTGTGAACCTGCCCGGCCATCGGGTCGTGCTCGCGGCCGGGGCAATGATAGTCAGTACGCCACAGCGGGATGCTGCGGCTGAGCAGTTCGAGGTCGAGCCGCCGGCCGCCCGAGGCGCAGTTGTCGATCATCAGGCCGGGGTTGCGGCGAAGCAATTCATCCCAGAACGTGTAGAGCCCTTCTACGTGGCGAATCTCGGTCATGCCCTGCCGGTCGGGGGCATCATTGGAACGCCACTGTTCCAGGCAGTTCATATTGAAGTCCTGGCGATACCAGGCGAGGTTCAGATCCTTGACCATGCCTGAGATCAGGTCGGTCGCCCATTGTCGGGCCTGCGGATCGCCGAGGTTCAGCAGCACCGATGCACCATCGGACTTGCGGCCGAGGAACCACTCCGGGTGGTCGCGAGTGATCTGCGAGCCCCAGATGGCGCGCTCGGGCTCAACCCACAGGAGCATGCCCATGCCGGCATCGCGCGCGGCCTTGCTGACCTGAACGAAACCATCGGGGTGAATGCCGCGGTTGATATTCCAGTTGCCGACCTGGCCGGCCCAATGGCCGGTGAGTTCGGGCATGGGCTTGCCGCCCGAGTCGCCGTACCAGCCGGCGTCAACCCAGAAGATGTCGAAAGAGAGTCCTGCCTTGGTCTGGCGTCGGATCGTCTCAATCTGCGAGGAGGTCAGGTCGCCACCCCAGGCGCCCAAAGCCAGCGGGGCCTGAATGATCTGGCCATTCGGCCTCGGCGCGACACGATGCAGGATGAACTGGCGGAGCAGGTTGTTACCACGGATAGCTTCGCCCTGCCAGAAGATCATGAGCACGCTGGGTGTGCGAATCTCTTCGCCCGGATGCAGGACCAGGTGCGTCTTTTCCATCCCGGCCTGGATGTGCGTGCTGCCGGTCAGATCGCGCACGAATGACGCCGACCATTGTCCCGTCCACCCCAATCCGATCATCACGCCGCGCTTGTCATCCTGAACGTTGAAGAAGGGAAGGTATTTCGAGGTCGGCCGCCCGCCGACGCTGCCCAGCACCAGAGGCTTACTGGGCATATCCTCGCCCATGCTCGGAATGGCGGAGCTGATGGTTTGGAAATCATCGGCCTGACCTTCGGATCCTTTGGAATAGAACAGGCTGGGCTGAGCACCGGTCGCCCACGAGGAATCGAGCGCCTGAATGTCCTCGAGGATCGGCGTGTTGGAGGAGCCGGCATTGCGGAAACGGATGACCCAGCGAGCGGCCGGGAAGTCGGGATACTCGCGCAGCTCCATCACACATTCCAGTTGCGTCTTGGGATCCTTGTATGTCGTGCGATGCACCGTGATGCCATCAGGCTCGGCATGCCGGTCACGTGTAACCTGCCACGTCGGCAGCAGCTCGGAGGAGCTCTTGCCGTCATAACGGAAAGAGAAGGGCGCCTGGGCAGGCACGCCAGGAAATTCGGATCGCCGGGAGATGTCAACGGTTGTGCCATCGGCGAGTGTCAGCATCGGCTGGCACCAGTCGGCGTGGGCAAAGCGAATACTCTCGCCGACGGTCTTGGCGATCAGATGGAACTCGGTCGCGCCGCCGAGGTCGACGTCGGCCTCGATCGCCCCCTGGCTGGACGAACGCGGCGGGCACGACCAGACGGTCTTGTCTCGTACCACGATGGAGAAGCCGACGGGTGCGGCGAATGATGAACTGGTCGCGCCATTGTCATCAACGCCGGCCACAACCTTCAGATGTCGCGCCGGGACCGCGGTCTGCACGCAAATATCGCTGTTAGCATGTGTGCCAAATCCGCTGGCATAGGCTTTCTTGCCCAGGGTCAGCGGCACCGACTGCATGTTCTGGTTCCACTGCATGGCGGCCCAGCCTTGAGCCAAACACTCGACATGCACTTTTCCTGGAGCGGCGACACCTTCGACTGTCTCGATCCATGACTTGGCCCACTGTTTCTCGACCTGGCTGATTGCGGGAGCGGGACCAAGCAAGGGAACCGACTTGGCAGGCACCGCAGAATGCTTGCTGTCTCCACTGCATCCAGCGGCGCAGGAGACGACCGCCAACAGCAGAGCCAACGCCATCCAACACGAGATCGAGACATTCAGCCAATCGGTTCTCATGGCCGAGAGTCTATCGCTGTCCGCTTGATCTGCCAGCGGGGAGTCGATCATCCAAGGCGAGGCGGCGACCATCCTCCGATCGGATTGCCATCATATTTCAGCCAGCGCTCCATCCAACTGATGATAGCGCCCGTGGTCAGGTCGGTCAGAGCATGCCCGTCGCCGAAGACGGTGAAACTGTGGGCAGGCTCGTGCTCGAGTAATCGCCACAATTGCGCCAGTTTCAGGTGCAGGAGGACGCGCTGGGCCTGGCTGGACCAATCCGTGTCGTTGAGTGCGAACACCTCCAGCATCGGCCTGGGGGCGGTAAGGGCCATCATTTCGTGGAAGTCGCAGGCGATGCGCTGGCCGCGGAGGAACTGCTCGCGAAGTTGGGGAATGTAGATGTACCAGTAGTCGCGCGACCAGTGCAGTGGCTCGGGATTCTCGTTGAAGGTGAGACCCGCGCAGCTCGATGCCGCGCAGCGGATGCGGTCGTCGATGGCCGACAGGAAGATGGTGTTGTGACCGCCCAGGGAATGGCCGGTCACACCGAGGCGCTGCGAGTTGACCTGTGGGAGGGCACACAGCACATCCAGCGCCACCTGGTTCTCAAGCGTGGACTTGCCGATGGCCGACCATGTGGGGTGCTTGCGATAGAACGCGGCCGTGTCATAGGTTCCTTCGGCCGGGCAGCGAGTACCAGCGCAGAAATGCTCGGGTGAGAGCGTGATGAAGCCTCGCTTAGTCAGCGCGCGGGCGTAATCATCGCCCTTCAGCGGCGGCTTCTTGTCGCCATCGCCGGAGAGCGGAGGCAGGCCGATGATCCGCCTTGCACCCCAGGACCAGGTTCCATGGATGCACAGCACGGCCGGAAAACCGCCGGCGGGGACAGGGCCATCGGGGATGGCGAGGTAGGCCGTGGCGCGGTCGTCAGATTCCACGTTGTAGCTGATCTTCTGGATGAGGTAGCCATCCGCGGGCAGCTTTTCTTCGATGCGGAGATCGAGCTTAGAGGGGCGTGGCGGAGCGGCCTCGGCTCGCAGGAGCGAGCGGAATCGTTCCATGATAGAAGCGCGCTTCACCTGCCAGTCGGCCGGCGAGCGAACATCCTGCAGCAAATCGTCCCAAGGCGTCACAATGGGCTTTGGCATCCAGTTCGGATGCGAAGGTACAGGTACTCTCGACATAGACGGCATCATACCGGGAATGACCTTCCGTTACTCAATGCAGTCGCCTTGACTTACGGCAATTCACGATAAAGACTCACCTGCTACCAGGCAAGGAGAGACGACAATGATGGATTATGGTCTTGCGATCATCAGAAGTTCCGTTAAGCGAAAACGCGAGTCATCGTATGACCGGACGGGCGGAAACTGCGACCATTTAAGGCTCCATCCGGGTGAAGAGACGGTCCTTCTTGATGTGAAAGGGTCGGGATGCATTCGCCACATCTGGTTCACCATCGGCTCGAGGGATCCCTTGCATCTGAAGAACATGATCCTGCGAGCCTATTGGGATGGGGAAAAGAATCCGAGCATCCTCTGCCCGATCGGAGACTTCTTTGGCCTGGGCCACGGCGTGTATACGCCATTCGAAACGGACTGGATATCGGCATCGGCGAAGAACGGCCGGGCTTTGAACTGTTTCTTCCCAATGCCCTTTTCCACGCGTGCCAGGATCACCGTGGAGCATCGCGCGGATGGTTCCGCGCCGACGTCCTATTTCTACTACTACATTGACTATGAAGAGACTTCCATCCCCAAAGATGCCGGGAGGTTCCATGCGAGCTTTCGAAGAGAATCGCTGACTCGACCGGACTCGGACTTGTGCAACGTCACTGGCAAAGGGAACTACGAGATTCTGAATACCGACGGCTGCGGCCAGTTTGTTGGAACCATCATCAATGTGGATTCGCCTTCGCCGGTCTGGAACGGGGAAGGTGACGATATGTTCTTTATTGACGGCACGAAATGGCCGCCGGATCTGCATGGGACCGGGACGGAAGACTATTTCAATACGGCTTGGTGCCCGGGCGAGAAGATCGCCGCCCCCAACCACGGCTTGATCCTGGCGGCACATCCTGAACACTCGCGTTTTCTGGGGAAAGCCACGTACTATCGATTCCATGTCAAAGACCCCGTGATGTTCAAGAAATCGTTGCGATGTTCGATCGAGCATGGGACCGGCAATGAGTTTGTTGGCGACTGGTCGTCCACGGCATTCTGGTACGCCAACAGGCGAAAACAGCCGCTTCCCCCGCTTCCGGAGATCGCCGAGCTGAAGCCTCTGCCGGCGTTGAAGAAAGAAGTGGGGAAGCTCATTGAGCAGCCGCATAAATCGCTTTCGTATTTCTATCAGACTGGACACACGGACACTGGTGAGAAGCTGATTGATGAACTCGAAGTGGCCTGGAAGAATGGCGCCTTTGACCTGAAGCGCGCCGGCACATGGTCGCGGCGGGTGTGGCAAGCGCTCCGTGATGCAAGAGCCAGCTATCTGGCCAAGGAAGATCGAGTGATCAGCATCCCGCGATCTCCCGCAAAAGGTCGGGAATTGTCGATTGATCGTATTCATGGTTCACACCGGGTAGCTCCCCGAGCAGCCCGCATCTTTCTCAGTTACACCCCGCAGTGTCTGCTTCTCGAAGGGAGCATGGAGATCGAGAAGAGGAAGGACCCCGGATACGAGTACGACAGCATTGAAGTATTTGCCTCTCCCTCGGCGTTGAAGGAAAGATTTGTCAAACTCACCATCTCTCCTGGCAGGCGGGATGTGGAAGTTGCCTATCATGAACCCAATGGGTGGCACCCATGGGATGAGATGACTCCTTCCTCAAAACACCAGGTCAACGCGGAGATCTCGGTTGACCAGAAGAGCTGGACTTTCAGGTGCGCTGTCCCGTGGAAGATTCTTGGCTTAAAACCTGTTGTCGGGACAGAGATCAATTTCAATGTTGAGCGATGGAACATGCAGGGCAACACCTGGTGGGCATCGTGGGCTATTACGCCCCATCATTTCTATCCTCCCCAGGTTGGTGGCGTGGTGAGACTCGCTTAGGCGTTGTCCCGGGCTTCACACGCCACAATATCGTTGCAGGGCATCAAGCACGCCGAGTGAGTTGGGCCTGGGAGCGACCCAGTTGGCCGCTCGTTTGAGTGCAGGGGCAGCATTCGCCACCGCTGCGCCGATGCCACATTCGCTGAGCATCTCCAGGTCGTTCTCGCCATCCCCGATCGCCAAGACCTGATCCAGACCGATTCCGTCCCTTTCCACCACTCGACGGAGCGAGGCCGCCTTGCTGACGGACTTCTCCATAATCTGCAACAGTTCCGGCTCGGTGCAGACCACGTTGGCGCGATCACCGAAGTGCTCGAGCACCTGCGGCCGGATTGCCTGCATCACCGTACCTGGCCCGAGCAGCAGCAGTTTGGTCACTTCACCATCGCAGAACTGCTCCACCGGCTCGATCACGTCCGGTCCAAAGAGTTCACCCGTGGCAGTGCTGTAGGTGTTATCGAAACGATCCGTATGCCAACGGTCCATGATCTCACATGTCACCAGCACCTGTTTGTCGATCGCCCGGGCAAATTGGATGATCTCCAGCGCCAGGAGGCCTGGCAGCGGCCGATGATCCACGGCCAATTGCGCCACCTGATCCCAGATTAGCGCGCCGTTGTAATTGATCTGCAGCGTATTCAGGTGAAGTTGGTCGTAGAGATGACGCACGGACCGCGGCGGCCGGGCGGAGGCGATCACAAACCGCACCCCCCTGCCGGCAAGTCGGCCGATGGCTTGGAGAGTCTGGGGGGCAATCCGCTTGTCGTCGTTGAGCAGTGTCCCATCGAGGTCACAGGCAACCAGTTTGATCATCGTTGCGTCCACGACGTGCGATTGGACTGCAAAGGCGGGCCTACCGCAAACAAACCCGTAAAGACCTCCGTGGCGTCGGACGCGATTGTGGATAAGTAGCAGGTGCGCAGGTTCTCGGCGTGGGTACCCCCTGTGCGCTATGTGCTGTGATAGCAATGGGTTAGGCGGAGATTGAGGGAGGAGGTGCGCAGGTTCGAGGTAATTGTGGACAAGTCCACTGGCGGAATGACCATATGGTGCAATGGCCGGACTGTTCCGGGTAGGGCGCGACAGTGGGACGGCTTGGGCGTTTTATTACGCCGAGGTAAGCCATAACTGATGGTGGAAACGGAGTTTGGGGAAGGTACGAAAGTGTCGCACGCACAGATGCAGCGATGTCGCGCGGGGTTAAGTCTCGGCGGCACAGAGGTTTGCGTGCAAGTTAGTATAGAAAGAACAGAAGAGTGTCGCGCGCTGCATCTTCCCTGGCGGTACAGGTTGCATCGCCTGTCTGTCCGATAGGAGTTCAAGCTATTCACTTGCCAAATAGCGTCCGGGTACGCACCCTCATCGGGCCTTCTCCTCAAGGGATGACGAAGAAAGTGCGCGCCTTCTACCATATAGGGGGCTTCTGCAAGATTCGATAAAGAGAGATTGAGGTTTGACAAGGGTTTACGAGCAGCGAACAAAATTCGTAGAATTTTAGGTTGCGGACGGCACGTGGATTGCTAGTAGTGGCGCGCCTGGATGGGGACGGCTTTCGCGGAACGTAAGTCCTGCACCCTCTACCACGTCCTGCAACCTGGATAGGGGCTCAATCGACAAGGACGTCGACGAGGTTGGGACGTTCGTGGCCGGACCTCGGGGGCTGGGCGGCGTTCCAAGTGCCGGCCGGGAGCATGTCGGGACTGAAGCTCTTGAGGGTGAGAGTGCCGGTATCGCGCAGGACGTGGAGGATCGGAGAGGTATTGGCCGGGACATTCACCAGCAAGACAGTTCCCACGGCCGGGGCCGAGATATGACTGTCCGAAACATACACCTCGGTCCTGTCCCATTTGAGCCCCGTGATTGTCAACTTCTTCAGCGTGGCGGCCGGATTGGCAAAATCCGCAGCCGCGCTGGTGAAATGTCCCTCGAAGTCCTGCCCCACGCCGACCAGCACGTCGCTGTCGATCATCTGGCCAGCGGAAATGGATCCAATCCCATCGGCCGCCGCGATCCGGGTTCCCGAGAGGATATAGCCGGCCGAGATGCTTCCGATTGAGCCGCTGGCCCAGATGTTCGCACCATCGAAGTACTCGGCCACTTTGAACGACCCTATCGAGACACCGTGATTGGACGAGGTGGTGACCACATCTGCCATCCAGTCACCGAAATCGAGTGCATACGGCCCATCCCCCAAGACCACGATCGAGCCGATCCAAGGCGCGGTCACCACATTCGCGACCCCATTCGAGGCCTTCCAATCCAGCAGCGTCAACGAGTGGATCGGCACGCCATGGGTATTGAGCGAGGCATCGCCCGCTGTGCCGAGCCGGATCGTGGTTGTGGATGTCCCCACGGCCGCTCCCCCGGTGTTCAGTTCCATTATTCCCATAGCGTTCACGCGTGGTGCCCAGATGCGTTTAAGCAGGCCATCGGTCGAGATGCCGGAGAGGTAGTAGTCTCCACCGCCACCGCCATGCCGCCTGACGCTGATCGAGAAGACAGAGCAGGCGGTGGTATTGGTGAGGGAGATACGCTGATCGGGCTGGAGCGTACCCGAGCCGCCGCCGGTGAGGGAGAAGGTGACCAAGTCGCCGTCGGTGTCGGAAATAGTCAGCTTCTTCAGCTTGCCCTGTTGGAGCCCGAACTCCGGCAAATCGGCCGGTGAGGTGACGGGAACAGAAGTGAGGGAACTGTCCGCCAACGCAGCACTGAGAAGGCGGCGTGGCTCCAGGCTTTCAGCGGCGGCAGGATGGCGATGGGCATCCCTTGGCCGCTGAGCGCTACGAAGATCCCGCCCAGAGTCCGATGCATCTACGCCGCGCCGGCTACCAGATGACACCATAGCTGCCTCCCGTTCGCTCCCGACCGCCCGCCACCACGACATGCAGAATGGGCGGTTTCAGGCGACCATGTTGTTATATCGCAGGAATAGCTTGGCCACTAGGGCGATCAGCAAGATCGGAACATGGTGCGAGCGGAAGGTATGCCAGGACCGGTGATCGGTCGGTACTGGTTCTTGGGCGAAACAGACATCGGCATCGCCAAGTGCCGCCCGCGCATGGTGCTCGACCGGTTGCCTGACACGCTCGAGATAAGGTTGTTCGACGCTTTGTCCGAGGCCCTTTGTCGGCCGTCCGGGGGCGTGCGGAGTAGGATTCCGGCACTTGGCAAGAAGCAAAGGGACTTGTAAACGCTGCCATGCCAGTTGAGTGGTCTGGGCTTTTGCGGCTAGACCCGCCGGCTTACGCCCGGCGGCTCGTTTGGTTTCTCCTGCGCTTCGATCCGGCATCCGAGGACGGGTGCGGCGCCGCAGCGGAGGACCGTCGGGCCACGCCGGGCCATCTACCGACTTGCGGGGTCGCCAATCTTTTGACTTGCTTACGCTTGCAGTTACACTCACGCGAATGGCCGGGCCTGCTGTGATGTAAACCCGGCCAGCACATGGCTTTCACGACAGGATGGACGAGGTGAAGAGGCTACCCGCGGGCATTCTCTGGCAAGCGATCTCCCCTCTTATTGTCGCCATGCAGCTTGCGGGAGCGGTCTCGGGCAGCGCACAAACGACCACCTCGGCGACGCGGGCGGCGGCCACGGGACCGGCTGCGGCGACACGCCCGGCCGGCGGTATCGACAATCCATCCTTCAACCTGCTCAAGGGGCGCAATGTCGAAGCGATCCGCATCGTCGGCAACTATCAGGTTTCTTCCGCCATCATTATGAATCAGGTGCGGACGCGCGAAGGAGAACCGTTTGATCCGGCGACCACCGAAGATGACTACAAGCGCATCTATGACCTGAAACGTTTCGCCAATGTCGAAGCGAAGGTCGAGGCCACCGAAACCGGAGTGATCATCTCGTTCATCGTGCAGGAACAGAAGCAGTTCAAAGCCATCGCCTACAAAGGCAACACGCATATCGATACGCTCGACCTCAAGGAGGTCGTGGACCTTAAGCCAGGCGAGTCGATTGATCCGTTCCGGGTATCTCTGGCAAAGCAGGCCATCGAACGGCTCTACCACGATCGAAACTACAGTTACGTGCAAGTGAGCGTAAGCGATGACACACTGGCAAAGACCGGCGAACTGGTCTTTGACATCGTCGAAGGACAGAAGGTCCGCGTCCGCCGCATCGCCTTCGAAGGCAACGCCAGTTTCAGCAATTTCCGTCTCCGCGGCGAGGTCAAGACCGACTACTACATCTGGATCTTCCGCGCCGGCCAGTTGGAATACGACCAACTCGACGACGATGTGGCATCGGTGCGTAAGTTCTATGAACAAAAGGGATATTTCGATGTGAGAGTCGGCCGGAAGCTTATGGTGTCGGCCGACCAGACCGAAGTCCAAGTCACCTTTGTGATCGATGAGGGCGTGCGCTACAAGATCGATAAGGTGGTTTTCAACGGCGTAGCGGCAGTGAAAGAGAGCGAGCTACGAGCCGACCTGAAGCTTCAAGAAGGCAGTTTCTACGATGGCGAGATCGTCCAGCGCGATATCCGCGCCATTGTGAAGGCCTACAGCCCCTATGGCTACGTCTATCAGGCCCCACCGGCGCCGCCGAATCCCGAATACCTGTCGGTTGAGTCGCGTAATCCCGTTTTTCACAAGGAGGCCGGGAAACTCGACCTGGTTTATGACATCCACGAGGGCAAACCCTTCCACATGGGCCGGGTGCTGATCAAGGGCAACAGCAAGACCCAGGACAAAGTGGTTCTGCGCGAGATGCATGTCGCCCCGGGGCAATTGTACAACTCGGCCGAGATCAACGATGCCGTGGATCGACTGCGTGGGCTTGGCTATTTCGGCGCTGTCAATGTTACCCCGGTCGGCGAGGAGCCCGATAGCCGCGATGTGCTGGTGGAAGTTGCTGAAGGGCGCACGGCATCGTTCAACATCGGCGCTGGCATCAGCAGCAACGGCGGCCTGGGCGGCGAGATCAGCTACGAGCAGCGCAACTACGATATTGGCAAGTGGCCCGCGACATGGCGCGATATGTTCGCCGAGCATGCCTTCACCGGCGCTGGGCAGACGTTCCGGGCATCGGTTGCGCCTTCGACGGTCGGTACCAGCGCCAGCGTTCGCTTCACCGATCCGTATCTGCTCGATCAGCCCTACATCTTTTCCGATGAGTTGTACTACCGCGAACGTGTGCGCGACGTCTATGTGGAGACTCGTGGTGGCACACGCGCAAGCATCGGTAAACGCCTAAGCCGCCGATGGCTGCTGTCGCTGGGGGGCCGCGTCGAAGATGTGAAGATCAGCGATCTGGAAGATCCGATCGACGAGCGTGCGTGGGAGATTCGCGATTTCGAAGGCCACACCACGGTCACGGGGATTGGCCCAACGCTCCGTTATGACAGCACCAACCGCGGTCCGCTGCTCTATCGCGGCGTTGTCGCGCAAGCCGGCTATGAACGTGTTGGCGGGTTGGGCGGGCAGGTGACCTTCGACAAATTCACCACCAGCCTCGACAGCTATTACACGCTGATTGAAGACCTGTTCGACCGCAAGACGGTCCTGTCGCTGCATGGGGACGCGGGCTACATCGACGACAGCGATGCCCCGATGTTCGAACGATTCTATGCCGGCGGATTGGGATCGGTTCGCGGCTTCAAATATCGCGGTATCAGTCCCAGGATGGCGCCCAGCAAGATTCTCGATCCAGCAACCGGGAAGATGGTTTTCGACCCGAATGGTCACGATGTGGTCAGCTCCGACGGCGATGCCGTGGGCGGCAGCTTCTCGCTGACCACTTCCGCCGAGGTGAGCTATCCGATCTATGCCGACATGCTCCGCGGAGTCTTCTTCATCGATGGCGGCACGGTCGAGCGTGACGTCGAGATCGGTACCTACCGTGTTGCGGTGGGCTTTGGATTCCGTATCATCCTGCCGTTCGCTCAGGGAGCGCCCCTTGCCCTGGACTTTGGTTTCCCGATCAAGAAGGCGAGTGGCGACGACACACAGTTGATAAGCTTTTCTTTCGGCATGAGCTACTGACAATGCGGTCCTGAGGTGTGTCTTGTGCTATAGTACAATGCCAACGAGGAATATATGAACAGAACTGTTGCCGTGATCTTCGCAAGTGTCGCGATCCTCTGTGCCGTGCCGCTGATGGCGGCGGAGGCGACCCGGATTGCCGTCGCCAATACCGCCCGTATCTTCAGTGAGATGCAGGAATTGAAGGACCTGAAGACGAAGTTGCAGTCTGAACAGAAGCTCTTGACCGGCGTGAACATCGAAAAGCAAGACAAGCTCAAGGCCCAACAGGCCGCGCGTGACGCCCTGAAGATGGATTCGCCTCAGTACCAGGAGAAGAACGCGGAATTGCTTAAGGCCGCCATCGAATACGAGACTTGGGCCAAGATCAATGATGCGGATATGCAGCGTAACCAGAAACTGCAGATGCGACGGCTCTTTGAGAAGATTGAACAGGCTGTCATCGAAACGGCAAAACAGAAAGGCTATGACCTGGTCATCACCGATCAACACCCCGACCTGCCCGATGACATGGATAAGCTCACCCTCGACCAGCTTCGCACGCTCATCAACTCGCGCAATGTGCTGTACGCTGGCGAAAAGGTCGACATCAGCAATGACGTACTGGCGGTTCTGGATGCCCGATACCGGGCGGGCGCCAAGGCGCAGCCGGCCGCCGCTCCGGTGCCCGCGCCCGCGCCCGCGACCCAGCCTAAGTAACGGCGAATCATGGCACCGACCACAGCACGACGAACACCGATCACTCTGGGCCATATTGCCTCTGCACTGGGGCAGACAGCGCCCCCAGGCGTAGAAACGGTGATAAGCGGCGTAAACTCTCTTGCGGATGCCCAGCCTGGAGAAATCAGCTTCCTTGCCTCAGACCAGTTTCTGAAGCAGGCGGTGGCCTCGCAGGCCTCAGCGTTGCTCGTCGGCAGGAAGATCAACGCTACCTCCGATATCAAGGCCGTCGTATTGCGGGTGGATAATGTTGATCTGGCCATGGCCAAAGTGCTGCAGTTATTCGCCCCGCCCAGCCCTGGCCCGGCCGCTGGAATCGATCCATCGGCTAGAATTGCGCCTGATGTGAGCGTGCCTGCCGATGCCGCCATCGGCCCATTTGTCTCCATTGGCCGGAATGTCACGCTTGGCACCCGCTGCATCCTGCATCCCGGCGTGGTTATCGGCGAAGATGTTACAGTCGGCGACGATTGTGTATTTCACGCCAACGTCGTCGTGCGCGATCGCATCACCATCGGCAACCGCGTCGTGATCCATGCCGGCAGCATCCTGGGCACCGACGGCTTCGGCTACGCCTGGGATGGCAAACAGCATGTGAAAATCCCGCAGATCGGCACGGTGATCATCGAGGATGATGTCGAACTCGGGTCATGCACATGCATTGACCGTGCAAAGTTCGGCGCGACCGTTATCGGGCGCGGTACCAAGATCGACAATCTCGTCCAGGTCGCCCACAACGTGAAGATCGGCCCGAACTGCATTATGGCAGGCCAGGCCGCCATCGCCGGTTCCACCACCCTGGGCGCTGGCGTGATCATGGGCGGCGCAGCTTCGATCCGCGACCACGTCACGATCGGCGATGGGGTCATGCTCGCTGCACGATCCGGCGTCGTCGAAGATCTCCCTGCCAAAGGCATTTACTCCGGCGCCCCCGCCCTGCCGCATCGCCAATCGCTTCGCGAACAAGCAGCTTTCCGCAAGTTGCCCGAGCTGATGGTCCAGCTCCGCAAGCTGCAGGAGCAACTCGGGCCGTTTCTCAAGAACAATGGCATTCAAGCCGACGAGGATCTGTTGGGTGGGTAACAACACAGCCCCCGGCTTGGCGTCGTGCATTGCCCGCCATACAATCCCGCACTTCCATGAAAGTCCGCCTTACGAAAACGTTTCGCTTTGAAGCTGCCCACGATCTGCCCACGTTCCCCGAGGGGCACAAGTGCCGCCGGCTGCATGGCCACAGCTTTCGCTTCGATGTCGTCATTGCGGGCGAGGTCGACGAGCAGCGTGGCTATCTCATCGATTACGGCGATATCAAACGCGTGGTTGACCCCATTGTGCGGCAGCTCGACCATTATTACCTGAACGACATCGCCGGCCTGGAGAACTCCACCTCGGAGAATCTTTCCCGCTGGCTCTGGAAGCAGATCAAGCCATCGCTGCCTTTGCTCGCGGGCATTGTGGTCTATGAGACCTGTACCTCATCGTGCGAATACCTTGGTGAATAGTGTCCCATCTTCTAACAACCCCACACAGACCGTTGCCAAAACCTTCACCTTCCGTTATCCAGTTAGCGAACATGAACTTTGACCAGCTCAAGACCCGACTTGCTGCCATCAACCAGACACCCGTTCTGCGCTTCATCGACCAACTCGATCCGGCCGGGCGCAACAAACTGATCGCCCAACTATCCGCTCTCGATCTGGACGCTATGCCCCAGCTCGTCAGCGCCTACGTAACCGGCCATTACACCCCGCCAATCCCTACCGAGATCAAGCCCGTCACCCCCTTGCCGCGTCATCCACACACCGCCGACGAGAAAGTGCTCTACGCGAAAGCCCTTGCCCGGGGCCATGAACTGCTCCGCCAGGGCAAAGTCGGCGCCTTTCTCGTCGCCGGCGGCCAGGGAACGCGCCTCGGCTATGATGGCCCTAAGGGTGAATACCCCGTCACTCCCATCAGGAACAAACCGCTCTTCCAGGTGTTCGCCCAGCAGCTCCTGGCCCACTGCCGCGAGCATGGCAAGACGATTCCCTGGTACATCATGACCAGTGACATCAACGATGCCCCCACCCGCGCTTTCTTCGCCAGGCACAACCATTTCGGCTACGACCCCTCTGCGATCTACTTCTTCCAGCAAGGCATGATGCCGGCCTTCGGCTTGGATGGTCAGCTTCTGCTTGCCTCCAGAGATTCCCTGGCCCTCTCCCCCGGCGGCAACGGTGACTGCTTCCGTTCTCTCTGGAAATCCGGCGCAGTTGCCGACATGCGCCGGCGCGGCATCGAACACGTGGCATACTTCGCCGTCGATAACCCCATCGTCTACTGCATTGATCCACTGTTTATCGGCCTGCAGGATCTCACCGGCGCCGAGATGAGCGCCAAGACCATCGCCAAATCAGGCCCGTTGGAAAAGATCGGCAATTTCTGTTTCGCCGACGACAAGCTCCAGGTCATCGAATACTCCGACCTGCCCAACGAACTGGCCTATCAGACCAACCCCGATGGCAGTCTCAAGTTCAACGCCGGCTCGATTGGCATCCACGCCATGCGCGTCTCGTTTCTTGAGCGTCTCAACTCCGGTCGCCAATTCCAACTGCCCTGGCACCGCGCCGAGAAGAAGGTGGCTTATGTCGATCGCGACGGCACGCCTGTAAAGCCCGATAAGGTCAATGCCGTCAAGATCGAGCAATTCGTTTTCGATGCCATCCCGCTGGCCGCCAATCCCCTGGTCTACACCACCGAACGCGGCGAGGAGTTCAGCCCGGTAAAAAACCCCCAGGGCGTTGATTCTCTGGTCTCCAGCCGCCGCGATCAGATCCGCCGGCATGCCGCATGGCTGGAGGCTTGCGGAGTAAGGGTTCCCCGCGACGCTGCCGGTGAAGTCCTCGCCACCATCGAAATCAGCCCGCTCTATGCCGCCACTCTTGATCAGTTCAAGATGCGAAAGCTGGCGATCTCAGAGATCAAACCCGGCGACGTGCTTTATCTCGATTAGGTCCGCGTACCATGATCCCGGCGAATCAAGGAATCCTCCTGGGATGATTCCTTTTAGTCGCCCTTAATCCTCCCCACCAATGAGCTCGGGGCAACTATCTGCTGCGTTCGGATGATCTCTCGCGCATCATACGTCTTGCCAAAGATTCCGCAGGTCATCACTCCCTGCACCCGCTCATCCCGGAGGTAGTAGATCACGCCCGTCCGGTTTACCTCCTGCCAGTCAGCGAATGTTTCCAGCCTGCTGTCGCAATCACCAACGGCCTCGTATCCAAACTCAAACAGGTCGGAGAAAAAGAACGGCATATACGCATAGCGTTCGCGCGCTCCGGCCATGTTTCGCCCGGCCTGCTTACCCTGACTGATCGCGGCGTCCCAGTGTTCGAGGCGGCGGATGCCCAGCGTCACCTCGGGAAACCGGGCAACATCGCCGGCCGCGTAAATCCTCACATCGCTGCTCCGCAGATACTCATCCACTTCAATTCCATCACTCGTCGACAGCCCCGCCACCTGGGCCAGCGACACATTGGGCACGATGCCGATGCCCGCGACGATGATATGCACACTCATCTGTTGCCCCTTGTCCGTCTGCACCTGCCACGTATCGCCCGTCCGCGCAATCGAGGTCACCTTGTCCTCCGGGATCAATTTCACCTTCTTGGAGATGTACAACTCACTGATCGCTCGTCCCATGGCCTCAGGAAACACACGCGAGCAAATGTACTTGCCCGGGAATACCATCGTCACCTCGGCCCCATTTGTGCACAGGGCGGCCGCCATCTCCGAGCCGATAAACCCATTGCCGATCACCAGCGCACATTTCCCCGCACTGACCTCCGGCCGAAGCCTGCGGTAATCCTGCAAGGTGCGGAAATAGCAGATCCCATCGAGATCGCCACCGGGAACCTCCAGAGGGCGCGGCGTCCCACCCGTCGCCAGCAGCAGCTTCTCGTACCCCAGTACCCGGCCATCGCCAAGCTGCAACGTCCTGGCATGAGCATCCAACTCCACCGCTTGGGCACCCAGGCACATCTCCACCTTGTTCTCGCTGTAATAGTGCTGATCATGCTTGAAAATCTGCTCGATCTTCTGGTCTCCCTTCCAGAGCTGCTTGGAAAGGGGCGGCCGGTCATACGGCAGATCCGCCTCTGCCCCGATCAGCAGGATCGAACCGTCCTTATCGATCTCGCGAATTCCCTCCACGGCCGCATCACCCGCCAGCCCTCCTCCAACAATCACGTACTTATACTGCTGCACCGCCATGCGTCCCTCCCTTGGTTTGGATGTCTTAGAGCATTATAAGCCGCACTCATGCACCAGCATGCGCTGATTCACGGCGCGAACTCGCAGCCACAGCAACAGCGCCGCCGTCCAATTTGAGGCGTTGCCAAATTGTCGAGCTTGCGTTATCCAACCAACAACATGAATCTCGACCAGCTCAAGACCAGACTCGCCGCCATCAACCAACTGCCCGTCCTGCGCTTCATCGATCAGCTCGACATCCCAGGACGCAACAGGCTCATCGGACAGTTGTCGGCGCTGAATCTCGATGCCCTGCCCGACCTCGTCAGCAACTACGTCACCGGCCGCTATACACCCCCCATCCCCGCCGAGATCAAGCCCATCACGCCCCTGCCGCGCCAGCCCCAAAGCGCCGAGCATAAAGCGCTTTACATCAAAGCTCTTGCCCGCGGCCATGAACTGCTCCGCCAAGGCAAAGTCGGCGCCTTTCTCGTCGCCGGCGGCCAAGGAACGCGCCTCGGCTATGATGGCCCTAAGGGTGAATACCCCGTCACTCCCATCAGGAACAAACCGCTCTTCCAGGTGTTCGCCCAGCAGCTCCTGGCCCACTGCCGCGAGCATGGCAAGACGATTCCCTGGTACATCATGACCAGTGACATCAACGATGCCCCCACCCGCGCTTTCTTCGCCAGGCACAACCATTTCGGCTACGACCCCTCGGCCATCTACTTCTTTCAGCAAGGCATGATGCCCGCCTTCGCCATGGATGGACAACTGCTGCTGGCGGCCAAGGACTCATTGGCACTTTCACCCGATGGCCATGGTGGTTCGCTCCGCGCCATTCAACGCTCCGGCGCTCTGGATGACATGAAGCAGCGCGGCGTCGAACACATCTCCTATTTCCAGGTTGATAATCCCATTGTCTACTGCATCGATCCGCTTTACCTGGGCCTGCACGATCTTTCCGGCTCTGAGATGAGTTCCAAGACCATCGCGAAGTCCAGCCCATTGGAAAGAGTTGGCAACTTCTGCCTCGCCGATGGCAAGCTCCAGGTTATCGAGTACTCGGATCTGCCCAACGAGTTGGCCTATCAAACCAATCCGGACGGCAGCCTGAAGTTCAACGCCGGCTCCATCGCCATCCACGCCATGCGGGTTTCCTTCATCGAGCGCATCAACTCCGGCGGAGAATTGCAGCTCCCCTGGCACTGCGCCCAAAAGAAGGTCTCTTGTATCGATCGGGCCGGCAACCTCGTGAAGCCCGACAAGCCCAACGCCATCAAGCTCGAGCAATTCGTCTTTGACGCCATTCCCCTGGCCGCCAATCCGCTGGTCTACACCACCGAGCGCTCCGAAGACTTCAGTCCGGTTAAGAATGCTGAAGGTGCGGATTCCCCGGCCACCAGCCGCCGCGACCAGATCCGCCGGCACGCCGCGTGGCTGGAAGCCTGCGGGGTGAAGATCCCCCGCGACGCCCAGGGCGAGGTCCTGGCCACTATCGAGATCAGCCCGCTCTATGCCGCCACTCTTGATCAGTTCAAGATGCGAAAGCCAGCACTCGCCGAGATCAAACCCGGCGACGTGCTCTACCTCGAATAGGCTCTCGCCTGATTGCGTTTACGAACTTGCCCAAACGGCTTGTACCGCAGTCTCGGTTTGATGCAGATTCAAAGCACGCACGTGTTCGCATGCCTGGCGAATCTCATCCTTGAACGTGTCGTAGTTCACCTGGAGGCCGTTGAGGTATGTGCTCCAGCCGGCGCTGCTCTTGGCATAGTGAACCGCATCCTCAATCTCTTCGGGCGTGGCGCCGTTGAGCTTTGCCACCTCGGTGTGATACAGCTCGCAGTATTGGCACTTGGTGGCCGCCGCTACCGCAACCCCGATCAGTTCACGGTACTTATTCGGGATCGGGCCCGGGTCAAATTGCACCCGCTTGAACAGCTTCCATTCCAGCTCCAGCGAGGAATCGGGGACAAGTCTGAACATGCTGGGCACAATGCCGAACATGTCCTCGATCTCATGGTAAATCTCCTGACGTGTCATATACCACCCCCACCACTTCTGATTCAAAGAACGCCGGCCGCCACGCGGCCAGATCGCGCTCTTTCGACGATGCTAAGCCCGGAGATGAGTCGATTCATGCAAGCCCAAGCACACAAAAACGCGCATGCGCAACCCCTTGAGGCTCCGATATATGCGCGATTCTACCTTGACAGGCCACGTCATTGTCCTACAATCTTCTGTCTACCAATTGATCGCGGGGTAGAGCAGCCTGGTAGCTCGTCGGGCTCATAACCCGGAGGTCGCAGGTTCGAATCCTGCCCCCGCTACTTAACGCCAAGTCTAGCAGGAACGGACACTTGTGTCCGTTCCTGTGGCGTTTATGCAGAGCGATTTTCGAGCCGATTGTAGCCAAATTGTAGCCCGGGCTTGCGCCGCCTGGGGCTCGGACCTGCAACCGACCCGATCTCTCCGCCGCCATAAGGAACAGACACGCTGACCGGCGAATAGCCGGAAGGAGTCGGTTCCATGGCCAGCATCTTTCGCCGCGGCCAGCTGTGGTGGATCAAGTATCACCTGTTGGGCCAACGCATCCAGCATTCCCTGCACACCAGCCTGCAACGCGTCGCGGAGGCCAAACGCCGGGAGATCGAATACCGCATGAGCACCGGCGGCCTGGCCCTGCCCAGCGACACGCCGCTCCCATCGTTCCTGGAGAGCTTCTGCCAGCGCCTCCGGGAGCTGCGCACGTTCAAGAGCTACAAGAACGATCTCTCCTGCCTGCGGACGTTCTTCGGCCCCGTCTGCCCCAGCCTTCAGCCGGGACGCCCCGGTCCCGCCGCAAAGCCCGGCGAAGCGGCGGCCGGCGCCGACGAAAAGGCGAAGGATCCGCTGGCCAAGCGGCACATCGTCGCTCAGCGCCTGGAGCAGGTGACCAGCGAGCGCATCGCCCAGTACATCTCGGTGCGCGTTCAGGAAGATGGCATCGCCCCCATCCTCCTGACGCGTGTACCCCTCGCCGCTCTCCGCCGGCTGCTGGTGCTTGGGCGTGAACTTCCGCCTGCACTTTCTGCAGCGGAGGATACGCCGGTCTCCCATTGTCTTGGTTCTGCGAACCCCTTTGCTCACGTTGTCCGATGCCTCGCAATACGGACATTTGAATGGTCTGCCCATTTGTTCTCACCTCACGACGCAGGTAAGGGGCTCGCGTATATAAGCCTTTGGTGTCACTGTCCCGTGGCGGGCCACGAGCGGGCAGGGCGGAGGGCGGAGGGCCGGGAACCCGATCAGGTCATTGCCCTCATCTTGGACATTGTCCAGGCCGCGAAGGTTCCACGTCGCCAGCGGCATGCCGCTACCATGCGCCGCGGCACATCTGACAACTCTCCACCACCCAGCGATGGAACTGCATTTCGGCCAGAATGGCCTCCTTTCCCTCCGACTCCGACTCCACCAGGTGCCCGGCCAGCGACGCCAGGCGAGTCAGCGCCCGGACTTCCATTATCAGAATACGCTCACGATTACTCATCATGTACATCACCTCACCGGCGTGCTGATGAGCCGCGGCTTATAAACCTTGCGGCCTGCCACGATCGCCGCGGATTCCTGGTGTGCCTACTTGTCAGTAGAGATTTGCACCGAAAGATTTATAAGCTCCAGCCCATTACCACTGCACAGAAGTCACAATCTGAGGTGAACAAACATCGAACCAAATCCTTCAACCCAACCGTACCACCTGCTGCGCGCCGACAGGGCGCACTATTACTATGATCGCCGCCAGCGCGCTGTGTCATCTTCGCAGCGGCAGCCCTATGCCTCGCCGAAGGACGGCGACCGGCGCATCCATTTCTCATCGGCGCTGTTTCCCAGCATTGACGATGGACCGCAGACGATCGACCAGGTCCTGCGCCATGGCTACATGACCCTGCCGGCGGCGGAGGTGGAGATCGCCACCATCCAGGACCGACAGCAGACGGCCTGGATGGGGTTGGACGACATTCTCGGCCAGATCCACCAGCGCGATGAGATCTACCGCCGGAACATGAACGAACTGCTCTGGGGCGAGTGCTATGCATTCAACGAGGTTGCCCGCGGAGGTTGGCCTCCCTCACCCGAGAAGGATTCGTTGTACCAGGAACGGCTTGCCGACCTGGCCACGCAGAAGCGTGCCGAGCGCGTGTCCGCCTGGCGCGACATCTCCGCTCTGCGCCAGCTTCTGCCCGAATCGGCCCAGCAGTACCTGTCGGCGTTCCGTAAGAGTGAACTGCTTCATGACCTGGGAGGTGATGAACCATGATGCTGCGTGTGCAGGAGTTATGCCGTAAGCTCAAACCGGTCCTTGGTGCCCGCGTCGACCGCCTCTGGTCGGTCTACCTGGCCGAATCCGATCCAGCGGGCAAGGCCGACATCGAGCAGGCCCTGGAACTGCTGGCCTTGAAGCACCTGGGCCAGAGCTACCAGCCAGACCGTTCTCCGTTCCCGCCGCCGCCCCAGGCCTTTGCCGCCGCTGGCGATATCCACGTAGGTGCCGTCAGCTACGCAAATCGCCAGCTTTACCCCTTCTTCCTACGTTGCGACCGACTCAAGGAACATATCCTTGTCGCCGGCCGAAGCGGCTCGGGAAAGACCAACCTAACGTTCGTGCTCATGCTGGGCATCATGGCCCGCGACATCAAGGTGTTGGCCCTGGACTGGAAACGCGGCTATCGCGACCTGATGTCGCTCCGCTCTGATCTTCGGGTCTACACCATCGGACGTGATGTCTCGCCGTTTCGCTTCAACCCGCTGATCCCGCCGCCAGGCTGCGAACCCAACGTCTGGATCAAGCTGATCGTGGATGTCATCGCCTCCGCCTACCTCGGCGGCGAAGGCGTCATCAGCCTCCTGGTTGGTGGCCTGGACCGGCTCTACCGGGAAGCCGGTGTCTTTGATGGCACGGTCAGACGCTGGCCGACCATCCAGGACCTATTGGCCTGGTTGAACACCGTCAGACTCAAGGGCAGGGCCGCCATGTGGCAGGCCTCGGCCGAGCGAATCCTTCTGGCCATGACCTATGGCGAGTTCAGTGCCGTTGTGAACACGCAGGACAACAGCGCCGTACGCAGTCTTCTCGATCACAACGTCGTCATGGAGATGGACGGCTTGTCCAGCAGCTCAGACCGTACCATGTTCTCCGAAGCGCTCACCCTCTACCTCTACCGCTATCGCCTGGCCCAGGGGCCGCAAGGCCGACTGACCAATCTGATCGTGCTGGAAGAAGCCCACAACCTGCTCCTGCAGAAGGCGGCCGACGCGCGCGAGTCCATGCTGGAGAACTCCATCAGGATGATCCGCCAATATGGCATGGGCTACGTGTTCGTGGACCAGAGCGCCTCGCTGCTGTCCAAGGTAGCCTTTGCTAACTCTTATGCCACCCTGGCCCTCAGCCAGAAACTCCGCTCGGATGTGATGACCATCGCCGGAGCCATGAACCTGAGCGATGAACAGAAGGAATCGCTCAGTACGCTGCCGGTGGGCACCGCAATCGTGCGCCTGGCCGATGAGTACCCCGAACCCTTCCTGGTGAAGGTACCCCGATGTCCCGTTCAGGAAGGCAGCGTCGACGACCATCAGGTCCAAGACCGAATGGCAACCTATTACACCGATTCCACGGTTCCCGATGCCCCGTCTTCCAGACCAGAAGCGATTACGGGCCTTCCGGTCCCGGATAGAAGCATCCAGAAACACCCAGAAGAATACCCCCGCCCACCCTCCCCCAGAGCATCATCATCTATGGCAGATGATCCTGATCCAGCGACCGATGCCGATGACACTCAGTCTCCATACCCACCCCATGACAATGAGCAGGTATCCCGCGAAGAGATTCGATTCCTGATCGACCTGGCGGCACGTCCGCTCTCCACTACCGTCTCCCGCTATGAACGTCTGCAGCTCTCCCGGCGTAAGGGCAACGCCATTCGCCAGAACCTGGACAGTGCCGGCATCATCCATGCCGTAGCCTTGGCCACACGCTCGGGGCAGGTCATGCTGTATGAGCTGACCGACCTGGGCCGATCCCTCTGCACCACCCATGGCATCGATCCCGGTCCTGTGCCCCGCGAGAGCCTGGAGCATCGCTATTGGGTTAAGAAGACGCACGAACACTTTGAGAAACAGGGATATCAGGTCACCCGCGAGCATGTCATCCGGGGCAACGGGGCCATAGACCTTCTGGCCGAGAAGGCCAGCGAACGCATCGCCATCGAGGTGGAAACCGGCAAATCCGACATCGCCGGCAATCTGGCCAAGATCATGAAGGCGGGATTCGAACGCTTGGTCATCGTCGCCACCTCCCCCGCGGCGGTCACCGCCTGTACCCGCATTGCCGGGAGTACGCCCCGCGCGGACCAGCAGACCGTGGAAGTCCTGACCTGGCTGGATATCTCATAGAGCCGCGGTGCTGATGGTAGGCCTGCTGGATCTGCCCGATGACCTTCTGGGGCCAGACTGGCCCGCTCAGGTCGTGCGGATAGAGGAATAGCGCCGGCACCTGGTTGGCTGCGTACGCTGCCTGCTTATGCCAGACGCCTGCCATGTAGTCGCTGCGGTCGGGCATGCCCGCGTACTCCACGATCAGATTGCCGTAGGTGGGCAGCGTGAAATCCGGGTGCCAGATGCGGTATCGCCCTCGGTCGTGAATGGGCAAGGGATTCTCATAGAAGAAGGGAATGCCATAGCGATCCAGCAGTCGGCCCACTTGCGCTTCGCCACGGGACCTGTAGGGCGGTTCGTCCGGCCCGAGGCGGTCCTCCAGCCGCGCCGCGTTGACCTCCACGCCGACCTCAGCCCTGGCTGTCCCGTTGTGCGTGGGCGGCAGCGTCCTTGACCAACGCGTCGAGCCTGCGCTCGGTGCCTGTGATGATCTTCAGCAGCTTCTCGTTCTGCCGCTGCAGCTTCTCCGCCTGATCCATCAGGGCGTACAGCTTCACGTAGTCGTAGCGTGCCAGGGCCTGTCTGGCCTCGGCCGTCAGATCGCGGACACGCCGCTCCTTCTCGGTCACGGCCCAATCCAGTTCGTCAAGGCGACGATCCGCACCCACGACCTTCTCGTAACGCTTCTTCAGGTCCGCGGCGAGCGCCTTGCGTGCCGGCGGCGGCAGTGTGGAGAGGAACTGCTCCAGTTCCTGCAGGCGATGTGCGTGGCCCTCGCGAATCAGATGGGCCTTGGCTCGCAGTTGCGCCAGGCGTTGGGTCAGCCACCCCTCGGCCGGAAGCAATCGCGTCAGGTGTTCCATCAGCTTGCTTGCATCCTGCGGATGCTCGCCGATGTGCCGGCTCTCGTCGCGCGTCTGGCGGAGGCCACGGCGAATCCGCTCCTCCACATTGCGATCCTCATACAGGTCGCTCATGTCATGCTGAGACTCACCGGAGCCCAGGACCGCCTCGCGTGGTACCGGATGAACGTGCGTGACCGCACGGTGTGTGTGAAACATGTAGGCCATGATGCCGACCGTCAGGCCGACGATGATCGCAGTCTGGATGACTTCAGTTGCTACCGGCCAAGGCATACCCAGGATCCAGCCGATCAGGAGACTTGCCCCCAGAGCGATTCCGGCTCCAGCCCAGGTTCCGCCGGTCTGGCGAATGCCCTGGAACAGAATCATGCCCAGAAGAATGACCGCCAGGCCAACCGCGATCGGGCCAAGGTTGCGGATGGAATGACCGGTGTCTTGCTCCCACCAGACCAAGCCCACCGCCAACGCCATCCCCAGGGCGCCGGACATGACGATCGCCGAGCGTTGGTGCTCCATCTTGCGCCCGAGGACCGCGTAGGCCAGAGCTGCAAAGAACGAGAAACCCAGAATCAGATCGGGAAGGTATGACTGAAAGAAAGGGCCGAAGGGCAGCTGCAACAGGTTGAAGTACGTATCGGTGAAGGCCATCTCAGCCTTCAGAATGACCCTTCTATATAAACTTTACGCTGGCATGGGGGTTCGGGGGCGGGAGCCCCCGGGATACCTACTACCTCCTACCCCCTTCCTCCTACCTCGTATCCTGCATCTGCCCACACGCCGGGCAGCAAACCGGTCGCCCATCCGTCTGCAACTTCATACAGAGCTCCTGACCGCAATCCAAGCAGTAGATGAACTCGAATGTATTGCGATGCGCCTCGCCCTCGGGCGAGTCGAAGTCAATCCGCTGATGCGGGTTGTCCACGCGGCGGAACTCGCCCAACCGCCTGTCCACGAAATACTCTCCATCATGCAGGGCGATGGTGGGCAATCGCCTTGGCCCCGACTTCTGGTTCTTCTGGTATGCTTTCATCTCTCTTCTCCCTCCTTCGGCCTGAACCCGCCCATGCGGCGGTTCGCCAACCCATGCGAGCCGCCGCTCCTGTCCTGCGTGATCAGCGAGCCAGCAAGCTGTAGACGCCAGTAGCGTTCCGTCAGTGGGAGTAAACTTCCACTGCAACCCCTACTACTATACTACTACTTATCTACTATCTTCCTTCTTCTTCTCTCCCCTCTAGTGGTGACGCTTATAAACCCTATGGCGTCCGTTCGCGGGCTGGCGGGACCTGAATCGATCGTGGTTGGCTTCGGAATCGGCGACACCTGCCCATGGGACGGGTCAGAGTTCCACTGGAAAACTACTCCCACTGGCTGCAAACGAAAGATTTATATAGCTGCGCTTCCAGTGAACGCTTCTGGAGGTGGTGTTCCTATGGAAATACCCACAGTACGAAGCAAGATGGTCAGCCAGATCCAGCACATGGCCAGCCATGCAATCATCAAGGACCGGCGGTTCCTCGATGATGAACAACTCATCCGCTCGGAACAGCTGGCGGTCTTGGAGGAGATCTTCAATGCCAACGTCCGCGATGCCGAAATCCATGAACTGTCCAGCCATTTCGCGGGGATTCTGCGTGGTGATCATCCCTGTCACCTGGCGGTATGGGGCAAGACCGGGACCGGCAAGACGCTGACCTTGAGTTACTTTCTGACACTCCTGGCGGAGATGGCCCGCGATCAGAATGTGGCCTTTCGCCATGAGCAACTGGACTTGTCGACGCCGCGGCCGTGTTTCCGTGCCCTCAACGACCTGGCCTGCCTCCTTGGCGCCAGCAAACGCTACAAGAAGGGCATCTCGCTCGAGGAGTTGATGCTGCGTATCGAGGCGGCACTGGCCGACTACCGCGGCTACCTGATCCTCTTCATCGACGAAGTTGACAATGTCCGGCGCGACCGCGACACCTTCTTGAGCTTTCTGGTGCGGCGCCTGCCCCAGCGTATCCAGGCCAAACTGGTCCTGGTGTTTGCTTCCAACCGGCTCAACTGGCCCGACCACCTCGATCCCAGGGTCAAGTCCTTCCTCAAGCTCAACGAACTGGTCTTCAAACCCTACGATGCTCTGGATCTGCAGCACATCCTTCGGATTCGGGTGGAGAAAGCCCTGCACGCTGGAACCGTGCAGGCGGGGGTAATCGAGAAGATCGCCGCCCTGGCCAGCCAGGATCACGGCGATGCCCGGCAGGCGGTTGCCTTGCTGGCCAGGGGTGCTTACCTGGCCGAGAAGGCCGGCGGCAATGTCACACTCGCCGTTGTCGACGAAGCGGCCACGGAGATCGGCACCGACCGCTATCTGACGCTGCTGCGCTCGGCGCCGGTGCAACTCCAGGCCGCCATGGCCGGCGTGATTGAGGCCATCTCCCGCTCGCGGGGGGCTGCCGTTGGCACCGGGGAGGCTTACGATGCCTACAAGGGCTTTTGCCAGGCGACAGGCCTTCGCTGCGTCAGCGGCCGGGCCTTTGCCGACCTGCTGGCCGAACTCGACATGTACTCCCTCCTGCGGGCCAGAGTCCTCTCCCGTGGGCGCTACGGCAGGACCCGTGAAATCCTGCTTGATCTGCCCGCAGAACTGATCGAGAAGATGCTCTCGACCATCCGCATGAACTTCGATCTGCGCCAATGAACTCAAGACCGCTGGCCTGGCCGGTTCCTTGCGGCCACGCTGTTCGGTCCACTCCTGATCGGGCGTCAGATTCTGCGACAGCAGCAACACCTGCCGGTCCTTCATCAGGTTTGTGGCCAGATCGCCATTGACGAAGGCCATGCCCGGCCGCCGCGGCCGCCGGCCTTCTTGGGTCAGGCTGGGTTGGGCAGTTGACGATGCCGCCGCTTCCCGCCCGTTGAGACTCCGTCTCATATTCTCACCTTCGGATCCTCATGCCAGGCGCGGGCCTGCCCCGGCCGGCCTGCGGCTTCATCGGTGGCCTCCCGGATTTCCTGTTCGGGCGTCTTCTCCAGCATCAGCTCAAACGCCTTCTGCAGAACGTGGATCGCCATCGGGACCTCGTTTCTGGAAAAGCTCTGGCTTGTCTGCCAGATGCCCTCACGGTCCTGATAGCGGCGGCCAACCGTGGCTTTGAGGATGGTCGTCGTTCGCCCGTCGATGTTGACACGATTCTGCCACACGGCACAGGTCACTGCCCCGGCCTGAAACTTGGCCATCGGCTTGTCGTCTTCCATGATGTTCACCTTGGGCCCCTCATCTACCGTGAAGGGCCTCTTCTCAGCGGAGGGAAGAGACCCGCATGCCGGGCCCGCCCTCAAAGCGCTTCCCCGGCCAACAGCCGCTCCCGTGACGCCCTACCCAGGCCACTGATCTCGCTTCGCAGCCGTTTACACCTGAGATGCCGGCTGGCGATCGCATGCATGTCGGGGTCCTCGATCTGATCCAGGTCGATCACTCCCATATTGAGATACTTGAGCACGAGGAACTTGCCCTGGCCTGGAACCCGCTCCACCAAGATGCTGAGCATGATGAGCTGAGCCTCCAACTCCTCCCGAAGCTTGTCGGCCTTGTAACGGGCCTTGTCGAACTTCCCGTAGAGCCGCTCGAAGTCCACCGTGCCAAACGCCCCGTAGTCCAGATGCCCCAACTCATCGACTGTGGGTCGGATCCACCGATGGCGCCTCTTCACCGGCAGAGCCAGAATCGGCCCCCACTCCTGGAACGTCACCCACCGCTGCAACTCCTCCGGGTCAGCCAGTTCCTCATCGTCCAATCCGGGCACGCTGCCATATCGGTCGGGCCGTTCTGGTACCACTGGTCCGTATCTGACGTCGTCCATCTGTTGTTCGTTTTCGTTCATGTTGATTACCTCCGAATGGAATTATGTGTCGGTTCCACTCAATCCTCAGTGGAACCGACCGTATCGTTCGCCCTCGCGAAGGGCCAATCGAGCGGACCCCTCGATAAAGCTTTAGGCTCGCAGCCGACCCCAAGGGGAAAAGCCTTACGAATGTGGACTGCTTCGCATCTGAGCAGGCCACATCGATAAGGTTTTAGGCCAACAGGCCGACCCCGCAGGGGGAAAGCTTTACGATAAGGGGTCTGCGCCGGCTCTTCGCGAGGGAAAGGTTGTCACCACAGTGGCAACCTTGACCCCGAACATGCCTTCATGGCATGTTCGCATTGAGTTGATCCGTTACCGCCTGCGCCTCGACGACTGCGTCCAATTCACGTATCAGCCAAGCCTTCTCGTCTGCCGACAAAACCGAGTCGAGCCCCAGTCTGATCACGATCTCCTCTGGTGGATATGGATTCCCAAAGTCGTCAGCAGGCAAATGCCCCATCTGACGAATCCAATCCATGATCGCACGCGCCTTGTATGTATTGTGCATGTTCGCATCCTCCGAGCGGCAACTGCTTTTGTGTCATCGCTCCGGACCTCCAACGTGGACCCCTCGATAAAGCTTTAGGCTCGCAGCCGACCCCAAGGGGAAAAGCCTTACGTATGTGGGCTGCGTCCCATCCGAGCAGACCACATCGATAAGGCTTTAGGCCCGCAGGCCGACCCCGCAGGGGAAAAGCTTTACGATAAGGGGTCCACGTCCCGGTCCGGAGCGATCAAATGAATCCAATATCCGCTAGAGAGCCTGACTGCTCTGCTGTGAGCTGTGGTTGCGCTCCACCGCCCGTTGCTCGTCGTATTGACGGTCGACACTTGGCCCGCGGACGCCCCCTCGGTCGACTGCGTGATACGTGTTCTGCACTCCATGCTGCGAGCAAGCCCGGACTCCCCTTTGTCGTATGGATCATCCCTGCACATCGCACCATCCCTGCAGATCTCATCCTAACTTCCCACTCGTCACATGCCCTACGCTTGCCATCCTGCCGCTCACTATCCCTGAATCTCGAATCTCTGCCTTCAACACCCACCTGCACTTATCTGCGCTCTCCTCCAAATCATTCAGTCTTCGTCCTTCATGCCACTTCAACTCATCAGATCACCCGTCATTTTTCCCCTCCGATGCTTGCACCCTCCCCGCACATGTCAGCTTCTCTCTCATCGTGATGGATAGAAACCCGTCATCTCGTCTTGCCCTTTTTACTCCCTTCAAGCCGTCGCTCGCCCTTTCCTTCAGACTGATCTCCTACTTCCCTGTCGTGACCCCACCGGTTGCGCTGGTCAACTTCCTGCCATCTCCGTTGTTTCCTTCCGTCACCCCTCTTTCGTTTCCGTCCTTCCTTCACCCCTACCTTCCTCACGTCCTACCCTTCTGCCCATGCTGGACCAGTTCACTTCTTGTTCATCTTCATTATTTACCAATAACTCAGTTTCTTGTGCAATGCATAACTCCTGTTTTCTCCGGTGTTTAGGGCTGACTTGACAGTACATGAATGGCGCACCTCCGGGCACAAGGGGTGGGTGTAGATGCGCGCATCGCAGGCTCGTTTTTGTGCGACTTGCACGTACACCATCGCCCGCTGGCAAGCCAGCGACGGTCGCCTTCTGAAAGGCCCTGCCACCTTCCGCCGCTTGGTCCTTGGAAGAACACCAGAGCCTGGAGAATGAACCCATGAGTTTTCGACTGACCGACATGGACCGACAGCTTCTGCGATCCCTCGCTGATCATCGACTCTTGACCGTCAAGCTGGCAGCGGTTCTGCACCGCAGGAATTTCCGGGCGCTTCACCGGCGACTGAGTGAATTGGGCGAGGCCGGATTCCTGGCCTCGGCGACCGTGAGCTACGGGGGCAAGCAGGGCCGCCCTGAGAAGGTGCTCTCCTTGGCGCGGGCTGGCATCGACAAACTCCGCGCCTACGGGCTGTTGTCGGCCGACATACCGTCGGCCCGCATAACGGCCGACGCCTTGAACTGCTGGGAACACCAGTTGCTGCTCACGACATTTCGCGTCCAACTGTCGCACCTGGGCACGGTCGTTCCTCATTTGAAGATCGATTTTCTGTCCTCCACATCGCCTTTTCTGCCCATCCAGGGCGACGACCGACCCTTGACCTGGGAGTCAACTTCGACGCAAGACAACGCTGCCGAGATTACGAGCTTTCTGCCCGATGGCGTCTTCGCGATCAGCCATCCACAAGGCCAGCGGACCGTTCTGTTCTTCTTGGAAGTGGACATGGGCACGGAGCCGCTGGTCAGCGCCAAACATCCTCACGGTGACATTCGGCAGAAGATTCTCAACTACCAAGCCTGCTTCCGCAACGGCCGCTACAAGCGATATGAGAAGGTCTGGAATTGCCCCCTTCGAGGATTCCGACTGCTCTTCCTGGTTCGCGGCGCGGATCGCTGGGCGCAGCTTTGCCGGTTGGTTTCACAGACGCCCCCCTCGGACTTCATCTGGCTTGCCGACGAGGCTATGATGCTCGGAGAGGGCGTTTGGGGCAAGATCTGGGCAAAGGGCGGCCGCGCGGAAGCGTTCAATCATTCCATCCTCGGCTCGCAGTTGCCGGATCCATCGCCTGCGCCACTGGCCTTGTAGAGCCGAATGGTGTGCATCGCGGAGCCTCTGGCGGCAGTGGTCGCTGGCCAGGAGATGTCTGCGAAGGCGATACGATGGCGGGCGCGATGCCATCGAACGACTGGCAAACCGCATTGCCTGCACTTCGATCAAGTCTCATCAACCGTCTCGGCAAAGCTGCGCTTCCCCCTCGTTCGCGGGTACCTCGTCAATAGGCTTACGGTCGCGGGGCATCACACCGCCAGAGTTTGTGTGCCAGTGGATACAGTCTACAATAGAGCCCGCAATTGGCACCGCTCGCTCGCCACAGCGTGCGAGACGAAACGGCGACCGACGTTCTGCCGGCAGGACCATAACCCATGTGCAAATCGTATCGAGCCCTGTTGACTGGCGATCTCATCAGGTTAATCGTCGTCAAGTGCGATGCCGAGGCTCTTGACGAGTTTCACCAACATCGCCATTTGTTCCGGTCGCGTGCTGGGCCGCAGCTGCGGTTTGCTGAATACCTGGACGCCCTACGTGAACGATCGCCTGCCGCTTCTCAGGAGATGGTGGAATCTGCCTACGAAGTAACTCTTCTGGCTTTTGTCAAGTTGCCGGGAAGATTCCCGGACATTCTGGAAGATTACGATGATTGGCTCGCGAAAAACGCAACTGCCGGCGCGCTAGACAAAGAAGCCGAAATCGCCAGCATCGTCCAAAGGTGGATTCACATCATTTTTCGGCGCGCCTGCCTTGAAGCTCGGCGCCAGCGCCCCAGCGGGCGAACGCGGTATGTATGGGAGCTGCCAAACGGCCGTCTGCGCCTTTGGCTCCCGGCTTGGATACCGGGCTCGCAGCGCCGCAAGTGGCTGGAGGAGCATGTTGGCCGCGCAGATCCCGGCGGCCCCGGGGAGCAGGCGCGTGTCCAGTCGATTATTGACCAATGGTGCGGACGTGCCCAAGTGACTTCGCTGCCGGAAGGCGACCCGCGCGGCGTTCCCCTGCCAATCAGATCTACGGCTTCTGTATCCTCGCAACAATCGGACGCGCCCACACTGGGCCAGGCTGTTGCGGACGAAAAGGTCGCTCATATTGCAGAGTTGGGCCTGGTCATACCGAAGCTGGGCCCAGCCAAGCTTCACAGAATGATCTTGGACATTTTTGAGCTGGTGGCAGAAGGAGACTACGAACGCCGAGCGACAACGATTGCAGAAGCGTACCGGTTGAAGGGTTCCACTTTCAGCCGCTTTGCTGGGGGCAAATGGTTCAGGAAAGATGTGAAGGTCATACCCAGACTTTGGTTGAACACGGCCCTGATTGTTGCGAAGACCCCCTGCCTTGTTGAGGCCGCCAAAGAAGCTGGCGCCTGGCCAATGGTTCAGCGAGTCCTTCGATCGCTCCACAGGAGGTCCTCCCATGGTTGATCGGATGTTCTTTCTGTCACTGATTCTGCGGGCGATGCAGCAGCCAAATCACAACGCGGCATTGCGGGATGCCTTTCGCCAGATCCAAACCAAGGGCCATCAACCCGAGTTCGCCGAGGGATACCGACAATTCCGCGCGTTCATGCGAGAAGTGGCCAAGCAGCATGCCAAGGGCCAGCTGGACGACACGACCTCGCCCGCCGTCGGTTCGCCCGCCTCCGACGCAGAGGAGCTTCCACCGGAACTGCTTCAGGCACTGAACGAGGCGGCAGAACGACCGTTGTCGCTGGAGCTGCTGGTGAAGCGAGAGGACGTTGTCGTCGGCACTTTCCCAGTGGACCGCCTTCGTGAGGGACAGACGATCACTGGCGTCGTTCCGGGATACTACGAGCTAATCCTCGACACAGGTCTTCAACTTTGGGAGGGTCGGCTGAGCGATCGCGACTTGGTTTGGCGTATGGCCTTTCCGGATCGTCCACTCGCTATGGCCGCCGACACTGACCAGACGGAACGGGCAGCAACGCGACAATTGGACCTCCTTGAAGGAACACTGCTCGTCGCCATTCACCCAGGCATTGAAGACGGTACTATCAGCATCCGTTTGCAGCAGGGAGAGACGAACGCGATATGAGTGCCACACCCGCGAGGATTGGCAGAGCCCCAGCGGTGCTCGTTTTCGGCCAGGGGCAGGCCGCCGTAGCGACGATCTCGGCCGTCGTCGCTAGACGGCGTACGGACCACGCGAAAGAACGTCTACAATTCGCGGGACCGGCGACCTTCACGCCCGCAGTCAACCAGCACCTGACTGAGACCGTGCTGCCTGTTGCCGATCGCATCGCCGGTCTGCTTGGCCTGCCCACCGTCAACTACGAACTGTCGGTGGTCAATCTCGGTGCGGCCTCCGCCCAGGATTTGCCTTTAATGGTGACCGGGTTTTCCGCAGATTTGCCCGTATTCCTGGCGATTCTGAGTGAGGCGATGAAATTGCCGCTTCTGCAAGATGTCGTAGCCACGGGGCACATCGCGTCCAACGACGGCGACATTCGCCCCGTGCGCAGCATCGACGCCAAGCTGGCCGCGGCCGCTGCGCAACCGGGGATCAGGAAGTTTGTCCACCCCGCCATGGATGCCGACAGTTCGTTTGGCGCCATGGCACCACGAGAACGGCGCCGCATCGACGAAGCGATTGCCAGGGTGGCCGACCGCCTGCAACTGGTCGGCATTGCCCATGTGGAATCGCTTCTGCGTCATACGATGGAAGATGAAACGATTGTCTTGTCATCGCTGCGAGCCGGGTTTTTCGGCCGGCCCATTGCGATCCCCGAATCCGGCGGCTCGATTGCCGCCGCAGCCCGCTTTCTAGGCAATGGCAACGAGACGCGATTTTGGTCGGCCTTGGAATTACACGCGCTGGCCGGCGATAGCGACGACGTGAGCGAGCTCTTACAGGCATGGGTCACGTATCATTGTAGCCGAGCAACCTATCCGACCGGCTTCGGAGGCAGATTGTACAACCTTCTCGCCGCTGTAACCCCGGCAGTGCGCCGGCTGAAGCTGCGCTTTCCGCTGTTGACCCCGACCCGGTGCCTGGAACTGAGTCGCTTCGCGACCGTTGCCGACGCGGAGGATGTGGCGCCACTACTGGCCGCGGCGGCGGGTAGAGTCGGCGCGCAACGCCCGCAACCCAAGACGCCGGCTGAAGCGGCGAATCTGGCTGCGGAGGGCGTGTCCGCCTTGGACGTAGCTCTGGCCCAGATCAACGTGGAGGCACTCGCCCGGGAAATCGATAGACCCATCGATGCCGCCCGTGCAGCCTATGTGCTCACAGATATTATTGTGGATTCCTTCGAAGAATTCCTGGACACGGTCGCTGCGTTCCATTTGGCCGTACTCCGCAGGACCCAGATGGTGCCCGCTACGGCCGATGTCCAATCGGTGGCCAAAGAGGCCGTGGCGTTGCTTGACCGTGCCTTCGCTGAACTTGGCGGCGCGCGCGCCGCCTGGGTCAGGGCGGAGCAGGGCGTGGACGGCGGGATGCGTTTCGTGCTGGATCGCCTGGCGGATCAATTCAAGGCCGAACAGCAAGCCAAGCACATTTCCTGGGTACTCAAGGAGTGCCTGGATCCGCTGTCTTCAGGTCAGAAGACGGTCGTGGTGCAGGCGTTGCTCGATCGCATCAACCCTCATATGCCGCCCGAATCTCGCTTCGGTTCTGCGGAGGAATTGGCGAGCGACTACGAGAAGCTCGTGAGAGCATACGCGCAATCTTTGGAGCACATGAGGCTGGTGTTGCGACGACTCTAACGCAGGACACTCCATGAGTGACTCGATCCGTTCCCTGCTTGCATCCCTAGACGCTCGCGTCATCGCCCAGCGCGTCGGCAATCAGCATGATGAAGCCCGGATCAAGTTCCAATGGGACCGAAACACCGTCAGAGACTCTCACGAATTCAAGGAGGCCATCTCTCGCTACTACATTCATCATCTGAAGGCCCTGGGCCGCATCGACTTCATGCCTGACTATTTGGCATTTGCCCTGGCGCTCAAGGCGCTGGAAAGCCACCTCGACTCGGGGCCAAACTCCTTGTCGGTGTTATTTCGAGATGCTCACGACGGTACTAACGGCGGGCTCAAAGCCGTTTTGGACCGCATTGCCAACGCGCTGAAGGTCGAGGAGATCGAAGGACACATCCAAGACCAGTTCCGCCGGTACGCCGATCCGATGTCTTGGGAAGACCAGTTGGAGCTTGTACGACAATTCATCCGCGCCTGTGGCCCGACGCGGCTGCCTGGCATCGCACTCGACAAGCCCGAACAGTACATAAACAATTACAGGCAGCTTATCCGCGCTTATGTCGAAACGATCCAGCAGGCAACTGCGCCATTCAGGGGGCTATGATCTGGCACGCCTCTCCGCTCGTCTCCGGTTGTCAGAATCCGTCTGCAGCTCCCTTCAACGCGTCCTCATCGGAATCATCCCTCGGATTTGCGCGGTTTGTCAACGCCGATGAGCTACGGTCTTGACTTGCAGCAGAGCTATTCCGCAGGAGGAGATTTGGCCGAACGAGAACATCGCCATGTCGGACGCCTGCAACGCCGGGGGCCTCTCACCCGCCGTATCTACGGAAAGACGTGGAGGCACCAGTGTCCGTTGAATCAGCTTGGCTGGCTCAGGCACGTCCGCAGATTCAAGCCTCGCGGATCGACCGGCTCCTGCGTCAGGAAATCGTGAAGGGCTGTACGCCTGATGTCGCGATGCAACCCCAGGCACTGGAACCGCCGTATCAGCCCCTCACATCGGTCGTCCAGGGCTTCGTGGATGACCACGGCCTGTTGTCTACGGTCGACAACTGGGTGACGTCAGCCGAATTGGTGCGCCTGCGCCTATGGGTATCCCCGGAGCAGGCCTGCGATTGGCGACGCTCGGAACGCTTTCTTAAGCAAATCAGCAGCGAACTGCCGCGCCGCGTTCTCTTTGAGTTAGCTGGCAATGCCGACGGAATCTTCATGTCGCTGGGCTGTCATCGCGACGATGTTGCCGTAGTTCAGACTACTTTCACGGGGGAATTCGAGCGGTGTCGACTCACTCCGGTCCGCGCCGGCCCGCTAGCGGTGGTTTCACCGGCGGCTTGGCACAGCCTAGTCTTACGCGATTATTACCCTTCTCCACCGTACACGCATCTGTTCACCCGGCCCGACGAACTGCGGCGTTCCCCCTACGGCACGATATTCGCGGCGCTGGCCACGATTCCACGAGAAGCCCTGGGTCTGTACCAGATCCTGTTCCAGCCGGTAGCGCCCGACCATGACTGGCACCACCATGTCGAGAAGCTGTTGGATTTGGAATTCGCGCTAAAGCTCAACTTTCCCGGGCAATCCGTGCAGCGGAATGCCCAGCAATTGCCCTCCGGCGACTTGCGTCACATGGCCGCGGCCACTGAGACCAAGGCCCATAATGACAAGCCGTTCTTTGCCGCAGCCCTGCGGGTCGCGGTGTTGGGGTCGCCCGAAGCTGCTCCGTCGGCGTTGCGTTCGTTGTCTGCATTCGCGGGCCTCATTCAGCATGGCGGAAGGCCGCTGAACTGGGTATCCGACGCCGATTACCGGCTTCTCCTGGATACTCCATCCTTGCGAGATATGATTCTCTTGGGACATACCTACCGGCAGGGCTTTCTGGTCAATAGCTTAGAACTAACCAGCCTGGTCCATGTTCCCGACGCAAGTGTTACTGAGTACCGTGCGGCGCCAGTGGCCACCCTGGAGACTCTCCCTTCCGATGCGTCGCTGTTTGCTGGCACCCGCATCGGCACCTGCGATTATGCGGGCGAGTTGCAGGCCGTATGCATCCCAGAGGATGCCCGCGGCCGCCATACTCACCTGATCGGGGCTCCCGGCCAGGGGAAGAGCAGTTGCATCCAGAACATGGTCCTGCAGGACATCGACCGAGGCTGCGGCGTTGCGGTCATTGACCCCCACGGCGCACTGGTGCAGTCCCTGTTGCCGCTGATTCCAATACGGCACGGCAACCGGGTCATATACCTGAACCCCGGCGACCCCCAGTCGGTGCCAATTTGGAACCCACTGCGTTGCGGGGCTGGCCAGGATCCCGGACGAGTCGCTGCTGACTTGGTAGGTGCGTTCCGAGGATTTGTGCAGGGATGGGGCGATCGGCTGGAACATGTGCTCCGCCAAGCCATCCACGGAGCTCTGCACCTCCCTGATGGCACACTTTTCGATGTCTACAACCTGCTGCGGAAAGGAAGCGATGAAAGCGAGCGGCTGCGGCAGCGTATGCTCAAGCTCGTCGATCACCGCGTTACGCAGCTCTTCCTGCGGACGGACCTGCCCAAGTATGCCACAGGCGATCTTACGCCCGCGCAGCATAAGCTCAGCAAACTCTTGAGCGTTGAGACCGTCTGCCACATGCTTGCCCAACCCCGCAGTGCGTTCGATATCCGAGACATCATGGACAGCGGAAAGATTCTTCTGCTGGATTTATCCAGCGTAGGCACAGATGCCGCCGACACGCTGGGCTGCTTCATGCTTTCCCTTTTGCGTCTCGCGGCCCTCTCGCGAAGCGATACCGATCCTTCCCGCTATTTGCCATTCCACATTTATTGCGATGAGGCACACCGCTTCCTCACCACCGCTCTTGAGGAACTGATTGCCGAGACGCGCAAATTCAAGGTGTCCCTGACACTGGCCCACCAGTATTTGGCCCAACTGGACCAGAGCCAGATCGGTGCGGTCTGCAACGTCGGGTCCACGATCATTTTCCGGGTGGACAGCGCTGACGCGGGCTATCTCAAGCGGAGTTTGCAGGGCCGTGCTGAGGTCGATGATCTGACAACCCTGGAGCGTCGTCATGCCGTCGTTCGCATCGATAACCACGTCGTGCGCATGGAGACCATCCCGGTGCCAGAGCCGGCAGAGCCTAATGGTCGCGATCAGATTGTAGAACAATCCCGCCAGCGCTACTGTCAGTCGCTGGCAGAACTCAAGCGACTCGGCCAGGCACGATGGGAACCTCCACCACCGATCACCTTGCCGACCAACGTCCCAGAGGGTGCTCAGAGCACTGAGGAACTCGCCTATGAAGAGCTCTGAGACACCAAGCGAACGTGCACGACGTCTGCTACACGAAATCGCTGCGCTGCTAGACCAGGCCGCCGTGGAGCGACTCATCGATGACCCGGTCGACGCCGCAGCGGAGAGCTTTCCGTGCGCGTTGTCCATGCCCAAGTCCCACCGCCAGTTCCACGCCATTGCGGGCGAGTTTGTCGTACACATCTATCAGCACCTGCCCAGTTGCCCCCGCACCTTCTCACCGGCACAGGCCGCCGCCTGCGCCTTGAGTCTCCTTGAGATGGTATATGGGGGTGGCGGGGGCTACGGCGCAGCACTTCTCGATGCATTTCACCCCGATCGTGGCTTGCCACTGGTCCTGGCTTACATCGCTGAAGCCATCAAGGCTCAGTTGCGGCACGAGCACCGCCAATGGGCCTATTGCCGCTGCCTGGACCTGGTCGACCAGGCGACACGCCGCGCCCTGGCCACACTTCTTATGGGGGATTGCACCGACCTCCCAAGGGCGACCTCGGCGATGCCCAATCCTCGGCCCGAAGACATGGTCCATCTGCTCCATGAACTGCTCGAGGGTCACTTGAAAGACTCCGAGGTCCATGCCGGTGCCGGCTGGGAAACTTCCCGTCCACGATGAATCACGGTCGCGTTCACCATCGCCATTGGGTCATGAGTACGATCTCAGAGGGCACCGGAAAACCGGGGTTGGTCAAGGCGATCCTCTTGCCTATGGGACCGGCAATCACAGGTTGCGATAGAGCGACGCCAGTCTGCGCAGGCCGCTTACGTAGGCGCGAATGAGATCTTCGTACTTTGTCGCGTAACGGCCGGGATCTTCGAGATCACAGCCCGACAGATGATCGGCGCACGCCGCAAAGAACTGCCTTATGATCTCGACCTTGCGCCTATGGTCGTGCGGCGCGACGTAACGGTCGAACATCTCCCGCGTATACCTTTCGACCGACTCCGCCTTCAGGTTCTCGGCAATGATGTCGAGGAGCACGCGCATTCCGCCGTGAGTGCCATCATGGGCGTCATTGTAAGCGGAAACCAGGCTGCCGCCCTGGTTCGCGTATTGTCGCTCAAGCAGCTCCTTCGCGCGCGCTCTCGCCTCGATTTGGGGCAGCGTGGCTCCGGGACAGACGCATTTCTCGAAGTGATAACTGTAGTAGTTGCCGATCACCTGGGCGAACTCGTCGAAACCATCAACCGTGTTCGCCCGCAACGGGTATTGCGCCCGCGCCTGGTCGTGGGCCAACTCCACCTTTTGGGTGATCGTCCGTTGGTCGAGCGCCATTAGCAACCCGTCGATGTCCGACATTGGCGTCCTATCTTGTCGCTTGGCCCGCTGCGCGCCACTCGGCTTTCTCAGCGGGCCCTCAAGCATGCATCATACAAGAAGAAACACCACAGTTCATTGTTGCCCGCGCCCTGCCGTGGATAATTGAACGGATTCCTCGGGCCACCGATCCAGTCACGCCACAGGTGTCGAGACACGAACGATCGAGCCATGGGCATTTTCAATAGAACAACTCTACGGCCGAACGGACGGCAGCTTGACCGACCGACAGCCATTTCCGCTCACATAAGGCGTCGGCTCTGGCGTTGCCCTCCTTAATATCACTCCCGCTGCAACGCCGCGGCACGCACCTCCGCTTCCTTTGTGGCAGGCCACTGGCACGGCTTGACATGGCACCCGCCAGCAAGTTGCGCCGAGACCGACGCAATGCCTGTCGGTGTCAAGGCCCTGGGCTTAATCCGTGACGCGAAGGCCTGGCGCAAGAACTTCATCAAACTGTTCGAAAGGAGGCCTCTATGGCCAAATCCGAGAGTTCTCCCACAACCCGGTCGGCGCCGCATGGTAATGCGCCAAGTTTTTCCGGCAACGGCCCCGTCTATTCGGTTCGCCATCGCGCCCTAAAGGCGGCAGTGTGGCGTAACGAAACGGCCAACGGTCCATTCTTCAACACCACGGTCACCCGCTCCTACAAGGATGGCGACGCGTGGAAGGAATCCAGCAGTTTTGGCTTCGATGATCTGCTCATCGTCGCAGAGCTGCTCCGTTTGTGCTGGACCTTTGTCTCGGATGAATTGGCTCGGCATCACGGAGAGGCCAACGCTGGTTAGTCAGCTGGACCGTGTGCTGAAGACGTCAGAAGCCAGTCCAAGAGTCCAAGCTCTTGGGCTGGCTGCTTCTTGTCACTATATGGGCCATTCGATGGAAAATGGGCCCGAGCATCCACTGGCGGAACTCAGATGACGGCGGGCGACCGCGCAAATGAGATCTCCGTGGATTCCCACGGCTCAGGTCGGCAGTTCCGTCGAGTGGCAGGAATTGGTTATGAACGTGACACCTGTTCTTGAGGGAAATCTGACCAAGCGGTTTCTCATGTCTCTGGCGACAGGCCAGTACGTTGTGAGCGGCACTTACGATCGCAATGACGCACGTGAATACGCCCCGTGTTTTCGCGAATCCGGCGTTCCGATGGATGAGCGTCAAGCCCAGTGGGAGCGGATTAAGGAGGCTCGGGCTGACGGCCGACGGTGCACAGTCCTACGGGGAGAATTCGAGTACGAGGCCTACATAAAGAGCTTGCCGACACCGCAGCAATGGTGCATTGATATCCCCCGCGAGAGCGGCGACGAGCCCAGAACGCGGTAGCGATCTTCGGCACCTCCGGGCGTACAACCCGGAGGTATCCACGGCGTGATGAGGCCGGGCGTGCTATGCCAGACTTGCCTCGCGCTCAGCAGTATGGATTGGGAGGGGGGAACTGCTATGGCTGATCCTGCGGCCGAATTGTCTGATTCTTCTCAACAGAGACAACGTTCTTGTCGCCACGTATCGATTCGAAGATGCGAATGCCCTTTCCTGGCGCTTCGACTTGCAGTTGAAACATCCCTTCCCCGACTGGTTTCTTGTTCAGTACCTCGCCACCTTGAGCTTCGATCGAACGCTGAAGATCGTCCATCGTGGTTCCCTGCCGTATCCGAACCAAGAGGTCATGGCCGGAAACACCCGGAGCATTCTTGGTCACCTCACCCCCGTCGCTAATCGCTGCATTGCCGAGGATAAACAAGTGAGCTCGCTTTTCGTCGGTGAGGGATTTCCGGATCGGCTCTGCTTGTGCCGCTGTCACAGAGACTGGCGGCCGAAGAGCCCGCGATAGCGTGAAGAGGGTTCACATGGAGATGTGGGGGCGCGGATTATGGCCGGGAACTGCCGCTTCCGTTATGATGTCTCTGAGGCTCAGGCACGCCCAGTGCCGCAGCACCGCAGACTACGCTGACGCACGGGCGGGTTTCCGGCGGCAAAAGCGAGGGTTATGGCCGAAGTCTAGGAACGGGATGGCCTTATGTCCAATAAGCGGACGATACTGCTCGTCGGTGACGTCGTCGATGACTCGCCCTACCCCGGTGAGCGGCCCGTCTTCGATGAAGACAACCCGTCGAGGAGCGACGTGGCCCATCTGACGTCTTGGATTCAGGAGGCGGGCTACACCGTAGACGTATGCGACAGCGTCTCAAGTTTTGTTATATCAACTTACAAGGATGTCCTCGTGTTTCCGCTGTGGCGAGGCGGTGCATCCAGAAACCGCACCGCAATTGTCCCGGCTCAGTGTGAAGAGCGCGGCCTCCCCTTTGTGGGGGGAGACGCATACGTACAGGCGCTCTGTCAGGACAAATCTCTCAGCAAGCTAGTGGCAAGTGCGAGTGGGATAGCGGTTCCTCGTGAAATAGTGCTCCGGTCGGAGAACGACTTACGATCTTTCCTGCCTTCATCACAGATCCGCCGCCCGTTTGTCGTCAAACCCCTCTATTCGGCGTGTTCCATTGGCATTGATGACTCGTCGTTGTGTCATGACGATGATGTCGCCCGCTGCAAAGCCGAATCTCTTTTTGCGGCGGGTCTGGGCCCCGTAGTGTGTGAGGAGTTTATAGAAGGCGAAGAAATATCATTGTGTTTTGTCGAAGAGCATGGCGTACTTGTCAGCCAATGCGTGGGGGTATATCAGGGCAGCGACGGCCGATCGCCTTTCTATAGCCGCCTGTTTACGTTCGCTGACAAGACGTGTGCCACGCCGACGTGGAGAGTATCTTCCTTGCCCAATAGAGTGGCGGACGGCGTCTGGGCGTTGGCTGAGTCTCTGACCCGCAAGCTTGGTAAGGTCGATTTGATGAGAATTGACGGTCGCTTGACGGAGAACGGCTTCGTTCTTATCGAGCTAACACCTGACATACACATGGGGCTGGACTCGATGTTCTTGGGTAGCTTCAGCGCGTCCGGCTATCCTCCAACTGCAGTCCTGGACGGTGTCATACGGTCGTCCCTGAGCAACCATGCAGCGCAGCGTCCATGATCATTAGGTAGGAACGACTTCCTCCCGTACAGAGGCATGTGTGCTATGATCACGTCAAGCCGAGCATTATCCGCGAAAAATCTCAATGCCTACTATGAGCGTTTGGCTTTCGATCTGAATGATGGCGACGGTGGCCGATTTCTCTCGGGCTGGCAGTGCGATAATCCCTATGCATCGAGCCTTCTGGCTGCTGTCAGACACCAGTCCGAGAACGTCGATTACCGTCAGTACCGGTACTTCGATGAGGATGAGAAACTATCAACACGGATACTAGACCTGCACTTGTCACTTGATGGTACTCGCCCTCAGCGAGTGCTATGCGGTAGCGGCTCCACCTCACTTCTTTATGCCTTCGCAACCTACGTCAAGCGGCTTGGCATCAGCACAGTTCACTACATTCCTCCTATATACTTTACGCTTGCTACTGCTTTCAACACCTATGGCATCAGATCTGTAGCCGTGTCGAGAACACAACCCTTCCAAAAGGCGTTCTCCTTGGCTCTTCCAAAGCGCCGCCGCTGTGTTCTCCTTCTGACGGACCCCATCTGGTATACAGGTACGCGATACTGCAAGGAAGCGATCGAGGACATCGCGCGCTGGCAGAAGCAGACATCCTCTCTTGTCTTTGTTGACGGCAGCTTGCAGTACCTGCCTTGGGATGGCATTCGTCGCGAATTGACCTCTGCACTTGATCCCGAGCATACATTTCGCCTTGTGTGCCCGTGCAAGCAGCTGTCGATTCACGGCTATAGATTTTCGTACCTACTCCTTCCATCCGCACATGAGCGTGGCATGGCGTGGACGTACGCTAACGTGGCGGGGCCCGCACCTGCGGACTCGATTGCTTTTGCTCGCGAGGCGATTACGGCCTGTGCAGACGGACAGTTGTCAGCCCACCTTGTGCGCGACGTGGTGTCTAGACACAAGTGGCTCCGAGAACGTCGCCTCATAGAGTCTGTGATATCTCCCGACTGCGGCTATTTCGTGTTCGAACGCGTAACGCACGCACTGCCCCCCGGATATTCTGTCATGGATGCAAGGTACTTCGGCCTGCGGGGCTATGCCGGTTATATGAAGATCAATCTCTTATCACCGTCGATCACCCTGTTGTGCACCGAGGCGCATGCGGATGGCCTGCGCAAATAATCGGGATTTGCCCCGACCGACAAACGGCGACAGTGGACGTGCATTACTTTGCGAGCCAACCATGGCGCAATCCGAGCCAACTGAAGGCGTCTATTTGAGTTCTGTCGCTGACTTAGAGCGACAATATGGCGACTCGTTTGCCGCGGTATCTCGGATCCTGCGTCTGCGCAGTCCTGCGCAGATTAGAGATCCGTCTTGCATCAGATTCGCCTTGGCGTGGGAGCCCGCTGACGCTGCATTCGCCGCATATCCGAACCTGAAGATGGTCTGCTCCATTGGGGCGGGTGTCGACGGGATTCTGAAGTGTTCCAGTTTGCCAAGTGACGTGTTCGTGACTCGCGTTCGCGATGCAGTCCAGGCATACACGATGGCGGGGTTCGTCGTTTGGCACGTCGTCTGGCACCATCGACGAATGGGAGAGTATTTGGCAAGCAGGTCGGAGCACAAATGGCGATGGGTGGAGAGCGTGCCCGTCACGGAATGCACCGTAGGCGTGTTGGGCCTTGGCACTATGGGCCGGGCGATCGCACTGGCCTTGAGGGGCCTCGGCTATCGAGTCATTGTGGCTAGGCGCACGGCGTGTGATGACTACACCGAATCGGGTATGACCATCGTGGGAGGCCCGAATAGCGTTGAGGTCGTCGCGTCGCGGGCCGACCTCTTGGTGAACGTACTGCCGCTGACGGCCGAAACGCAATCGATCCTAAACGCGAAGCTGTTTGCGGCTATGTCGCAAGGTAGCGTTCTCATTCAGGTCGGGCGCGGTGCTCACCTGGTACATGATGATTTCATGGCGGCGCTTGACAACGGCATCCTGTCGGCGGCATCGCTAGATGTCTTTGTGGACGAGCCCTTGCCACCGTGGCATCCCTATTGGCACGACGCACGTCTTTTGATCACGCCACATATCGCGTGTGAGAGCGACATCGGTGCTGTGGTATCGCAAGTGGCTGGATGTGTTGAAGATATCGCTCAATCGCGTCCTCCGAGATACGCGATCTCTCGAGAAAAGGGGTACTGAGAGTGGAGCGGCCACTGCAGGCGAAAACCCTCGGACCAGGCAGCACCGTTGCCACACACCACGCCTCCAACCATTGCGACGTACCCTGTGTACGTCTGTCTAGCTACCGGGGCAATCGCTGATGTCGATTCCTAGTCGAGATCTATGCGTAGCAACGAACTCCCTGACCTGGTCAAAAGTCATCCCTTCCGTGACGGTGTAGCGGTAGGTGTAGTCGTCATCCAAGTAATACATATCCGACCAGTCGACCGCTGCAATGCCATATTGGCGGAAGTCCGCTGCAATGGGCGTGTTCGCCATCAAGGCAAACCGATACATCCGTATTTCGCTGCCGCTCGTTATAGCCCCATCGGCGATTAGGCACCGGACATACTCGACGGTTTCCATCGCCTCGTCAAACGTCTCCCCCGGAAAGCCCATGCACAGGGTCAAGAAAGACCTAATGTGAGCCGAGCGAAAGGCACGCAGGACCGTATCTATGTCTTCACGCGTTTGCATCTTGTTCATGCGCCGAAGGACACGCGGAGAGGCGGACTCCAATCCCAAAAGAATCGACTCACAACCGGACTTCACCATCGTGTCCAGAACGCCATGATCGGCAAATCGTCTGTCGACGCACGACCACGCGCTCCATCGAATCTTCAGCCCTGTCCGGATCACATGTTCTGCAAAAGCTCTTAGATAATGCGGCGGTAACGAATCGCTGCACAACTCGAAGTGGCACCCGGCCCCGGCACCCATGAGCGCATGGATATGGCCAACTAGGTCTTCAGGCCGGAGCACCACGCAGCGGTGCTCTCCGGCTCTTCCGGTAGACATACTCGGGTAGATGCAAAAGGCGCACTTGCCCCAGTAACATCCAACTGAGGGCCGTAGAGGAAAGGAAGGGTCGCGTTGTCGCCGGAGCTCTGGACGGCCATAGTCGGGAACTGTCCGGAGAGTTTCACCGTCAGGGCTCCATACCACGCGATTCAGGCTGAAACTGTTTCCCCGCGACACATACAAGTTCGGAACCTTGCTCCGGTCCCCTCCTTCCTCTAGGCACAGAAGAAGCTGGGCAATTGGTTCTTCCCCAAAGCCGGCAACAATGCCATCAACAGTAGACGCGAGTTCCGGTATCGTGACGACAAGAGTTACATACGACGTGATTAACGGCCCGCCGAAGACGATGAATATGTGAGGGTATAATCGCTTGATTACACGCGCCAGGATAATGGCATGATACAACTGCGACGGAAATCCGACGGACATCCCGATGAGAGTCGCCCTGGACATAACCGCGAGAGGCAGCATGTCGCGTAGCACACAGGCAGTTGTGGACTCCAGATCGACGACACTCGCGGCCGTCACGACACCGCGGAACGAGTGCCCCTCCTGATCAAACGGCGAAATCCCCCAGCCTTGGTGTCCATCGCCGACCTTCGTGTGCGGCAGGCACGGTGGGGAGTACACCAGATCGACAGCATCGTAGCCTCTCTTCTTAAGGTAGCCTTTGATAAGCGCAATCCCATCGGGCTCAAAACGGCAGGAACACTGTCTCCCCTGAACGAGTTCCGGAGGAAACACAAGAACAGTGCGCGACACAACACTGTCAAGAGGTCTCTCTACGTTACTCACAGCACAGCCTCCTTCTGCGCCGATGAGAGACCCAATACGCTTGCTATGTTGCGCCAAGGCAGTTCATCAACATCGTAGTCCCGCCGCTCAATCGCGAAGCCAATGTCTATCAGCACCCTGCGGATCTGTCTGGACCAGCTGGCGGCGACGTCCGTCATGTTGTACGCACCTGGTCGCAGATGCGAAAGGAGTTGCAGAGCAACGCAGAGTCCGCAGGCCACCTGCCAACAGGTTCCGTTTACGCCGCGATCGTAGCGGTCCTTAAACCTGTGGCTACATAGGGCGTGCGAGGCAGAATTGTAGAAGTACGGAGTGCGCGATGCCCCCGTGTGGATGAGCATACCGACGGTGTCGCATCCCTGAAGGCCATCGCCTGGGGTCGGTATGTCCTGCACCGACGTTGCGTCTAGACGACTCCAGTTGGCTTTCATGAACTCCTGCATGGTTACCGGTGGCTGGTATAGGAATGCGCATGCCTCGCACAATGCGCTGGACTTTCCCATCGAGACCACCTCTGCATGGGGCAATACATTGAAACGCCTGGCGACACTGTCAAGAGACAAGTGGGTGTCAAGCTCGATCGCAGGGGGATGGCAAAAGGCATGCTGCGACTTGCGCGTATAGTAGTATGGAGCAAATGCAATGGCCTCGTAGAAGTAGGCTTGTGGAGACCACGTGCTGAAAACCCCGGGTTGCGGGCGCCACGCTGTGTCGTACTCCAGCTCGATTGCGGTGTGAAGCGTGTCCGGCTTGGCGGTGTGGTAGATGTACTCAACCAAGCCCGGATTCATGCCAAATCCGACCAATATCCTATTGTCGTGAGACCTGGAGCGGAGTGCCTGATAGCAGGTCTCCACATTGCGCACAGCGTTCTCGGGCATGTCGATTGCGCTGTCGATGTAATCCAGACGATAACGTTCACATAGCGACAGAAGCTCCCAAGGAGATTCACCAGTCAAGTTGATGACCACATCTACCAGCTGGTGACGGTCTCGTAGCCATTCTTGAGCGGTAATACCGTGAATCTTCTTGTCGCATATATGGACAGAAGAGACCGACATGGCTGGATAACTCACAATGAGAGCGTCGATGGCTCTGCCCGTGTTCCCATATCCTGCTAGCAGCACCCGCATGACCATGTCCTTTCCCGTCAACTAAGTGCGAACACGCTCTCCGCGTGTCATTCAGAGGTCAGCGGACGCGGCGCCTATATGCAGTGCCGGGCGTGGCAGCCGACCTCGGGGCGTAAATCTGCATACTAGGGCGCGAGCTGATCAGCGGAGCCACGAAGCTGCATGGGCGATGTGGTATCGCGGTATCTCTCGCGGATGGATCGATCATATCAGGATGCCGGGGCGATGCGAGAGCCGGGCTAGGCCTCTCTCTTGTGACGACGCCTCACCTCGCGAGGAGCTGACACATGATCGTTAGTGAATTCTCGATCTTTGGCAAAAGTGCAAAGTAGACTGCATCGAACTTGTCGTTGGACTTCTCCAGGCCCAGACGCTCGTTGATCGACTGAAGGAGCTCTACACGCGACTCATCCGAGCATAAGTGGCACGACAGAACGCGGAAGTCATACAGCACAAAGAATGGAAGCATTATCGTTTTGGCGTCCGGGCTGCCCAAGCACCTCTCCACCCAGAGCTCAAGCAGCTTTAGGCCTCTGATCTTCTGCAGTTGCTCCTTCGCTACGTGCGGTTCCACTTCCTTCCGCAAATGGCCTACATCTAGGCTTTCGACTATGATCCTATTGAGCGACTCGATGGCAGGCGCGACGTGCCTCTCCTCCCAGAACACTGGTCGTCGCAGTTGCTCGATCGTACGCCCGATCTCGCCCTTAAGGTGATACAGTTCCATCCCGGTCTTTGATTGGCATGTCTGCTCCAGATCGAATCTCGCCCTGAAAACCCGCTGCTCGAGCGAGGGATCAGAGAACTCACACTCTATCTGGGCACGATAGAATTCGGAGTACACATCGTGATCCGATTCCACGTTTTCAGATCGCAGATAGTGTTGCTCGTTCTGCGACAGGCCGGCTATGTCGCCCAACCACATGATCACTTTGCCGGAGCGGTTGATGCCAAACTCTATCCTGATGTCATCGGCCTGGTTAATGATCGAACCGTAGGTATCTGAGAATAGCTCAAGCCTGTAGTCTGGTTGTTGCGAATACTTGTTTAGAACCGAGCTTCTGAAAAACACCGGGGTGAGAAACCCATCGTCCCACGGCCGGGCGAGCCCCGGTATGAAGTCGTGGTCGAGTGGTGAGTACAGGAATTCAACCTGGCCAAATGGATACCGTTTTCGGAGCACTCCTTTGGGAGTGAGCTCAACGCATGGCATCTCCCTCTTGTGTGCGTCTTGCACAAAGTAATCCATGATCTGCTTCGTCTTCCCTGGTAGGTGGTATTCCACGCATTTGGGGCAGTGCATTAGCGGCATGCCTTTGAGTTGGACTACAACACCATCAACGGTAAGGGAAAGGGAGTCGAAGCGAATATCCATCCAACCCCTGCATTTTGGGCACCAATGTGTCATTACGTTGTTCGGCTGAGAGTCTGTGCTCATCTGTCCTGTCCTTTGGTCCTTAGCATACCGTGTGATGGCCTGCTGGCGATTTCGCCATCGGAGGTCGGTTACGTCCACGGATCAATGCCCATACACCTCTTGGCGCCGTCTGAAGGCCAACTCGCCGCCCTCGAGGATGTACTGAACAGCGGCCGCGGTCTCGCTCTTATCTATCGAGCCGGCATCGAAGGCCCTGCCGATACCGTCACTACGTCTCATCGGGAAGATCAGCTCCGAGTCCCCAAGCACTGCAATATTGGCGTTGTGTGTCACAACGATAACCTGCCTACGCTCCTTGATGGAACGTAACGTGGCAACGATGCTTTTGAAGATGAACGCATTGTCTAGATCATCCTCCGGTTGATCGATAAGCAGCGGAAGGCTTGATTCCGCCAGCATGGCTATCGTGAGCAGAATCGTGTGCTTCTGACCGTCGGACAGTTGAGTGATGTCGAGCCTCTTGGGTGGTGTTGTTCGGGTGAGGACTTTGATTACCGGCTTCCCTGGCTTCGACATCGTCTGCAGACGATGTATATGGCTGAAAGTGGCAAGCTTTTCGATCAGCAGTGTAGCCCAATTGCTCTCAAGCCCGCATTTGGCGCCAAGACCTCCGATGTCAACCTTGAGGACCAAGTCCAGCAACTCAGATGGGCTGACGCGGGAACACAGATTCCTGCATTTGTCCTGAGGGAAGTACGTTCCACTCATGATGCCCGATATGAAGGTGTGGAAGTCATCGGTAATGCCCTCGTTGTCATAGTAGATGTTTATCGCATAGTCCTCGATGGTCTGATGAAGGTTCTTGTTGATTAGGAGAAGCTGGGCATTCCGTCGCTCCGCGATCTGTCGGCGTACGTCATTGAGATTGCGTAAGAGTTCCTCGCGACGCGTGTTCAGTGTCTTGAGTTGTGACTGTTGGCCCAGAATCCGGGTTATCTCCGTCGTTATGGCCGTCTTCTGCCGTATGAGCTCATTCAGCCCCCTGAGGTCACCGGAGAGGCCCTTCTTCTGAAACTCGGATACTTTGTTTGTAAGGTCCTGTTCCATCACCTTGTGTGTCGCCCTCATCCCATCAAGTGTCGCCTTGATCTTTTCGGAGATCTCCTGTAGCCGAGCATTGGTGGTCTGCTCCTGTTTCCCGAGGAATGTGTTTGCCGCTTCGACCTCCGATTTCAGCTGCAGGAGAAGAGGAGCTATGCGCGCGTCGCCAGTGAACTGTCCTGCCGCAGACGCAAGCTGATCGTAATCGCGCAGGAAATTGGCCAAGCTCAAGCCAGTGGCGTAGACCTGCTGTACATCTTGCAGCGCGACCGCGAATGATTTCTCAGCGGCAAGGCGCGTCTGGTCGGATGCAACTTCCTTCAGTTTGCCGACCTCGGCAATCTGGAGCTTCTTGTTAACCTCTGCGAGTGCGGTTTGTCTGGCAGGCAGTTGCGCGGCACTGGTCTGCACCGGGATGAGTTGAGAGCTGTTGGTCTCCAACTGCTCAAGCAGAGCGGACTCCTTGACACGCAAGTCGGAGAGAACGATATGTCGGTCAAGAAACTCTTGGAGCTTCGCAGGATTGACGAGTGGATCTTTGGCTACTTCGGCGAGGTCCCCTTGGCCGTAGTACTCCACTCTGAAGGCATCGGGAGGAACATCGGTAATCGAACGGTCCTCCTTGGCCTGAACAGCGGGCTCCTGGCCTCGGAGACGTTCGTAACGATAGATGATGCCGTCGGCGTCCTCTGCGTACACCACAATGTTGTCGGGGCAATTGTCATGGTCCGCGAAGTCGCTGTTGATCCCCAGACCATACGCAAGGCTCTTCACGGCGGTGGATTTCCCCGTGCCACGTCCTCCAATGAAGCAGTTCAGATTGTCGCTGAGGTGAAATGTGCTACTGTCGAGGAACCCGCCACTGATCTGCATGCCGAGTACCCTGGGAAAGGATCTTGGCAAAATCGCCGTGGCACGAACGCGTGCGTCCGGATCGATGAGTGCGGTACGGAATCCTTCGAACGATAATTCATCCATCTTGAGGCGGGTCAGGAGACGGTCTTGGCAGCTCTTGACGAAATCCTGCATCTTGTGAGCATCTGATCCTTGTATCGCAGCCAAGCGCGGACGCCCAGCGGTACCGGCCCCCTTCTCTCTAGCTGTACAGAGTTTCTTTCGCTCCGCGCCCGCTGCTGTTGGTTCGTCATCGAAGGAATACCAGCAGAGGTGGCTGGACTCGTCCACCTCAATGCCGTAAAGACCGGCCTGGGTGAGTATGTCCTTCTTCCAGCTTGGGTAGCCGGGCTGCGCCTCGAATCCTGATTGGCCGCGGTCAATGTGAGCGGCGACGCAGATGCCGCCCAGCAACTCGGCCTTTGCGATTACCTGAGCCATCGAGAAACTTGTATGACTGTCTCGTGATCCATGGTCGCCTTGGATATCGATCTGCGCCAGAAGGTCTCTAACCTTCGACGCTTTGTCGGGGGCGAAATACACAAGCAGATGCCCGTGAGCCGTGGATAACTCTGTTCCGGGCAGGAGAAGTAATTGCCCAGCGTATCTGCCTGCATACGACAGCGCGCGGGAAATGTTGACATCGGTATTGTGATCGGTGATCGCTAGGATCGAGACATGATGCTGGACAGCCGCATCAATGATCGCTTCCGGCGTCATCGCGGCATCCTGTACACAAGCAGAGGCACCGAACGAATGGATGTGAAGATCGGCGGTGCGGAAGTGCGCGCCGTTCGGCACCCGGGTTATCTCTTGTAGAGTGATTGGCATACTGCCTCCACCGCTGTAAACATCGCGCGGCCGCGCGAATGAACGGCCTGTTAGTGCCATCGTGTGGCGAGATAGGTGCCAAGTCAATTCTTACCACGCATATGATGCGGTGCGCGGCGGCGCATCAGAAGCCGAGACGGTCGGCACAACTGTCAGTGTGCTGGTATTGGACGCAGGGCTTCAGTGCCAGCCTACCTCAGCTGCCAGATATTCGGCAATGACGATGCGGACGAAGAATGGACCGGAGACAAATAGATACTGGGTGAACGCGCGCTGAGCTGCCGCGCTGACAAACGGCGAAGTAATTCGCCCGTCGAGATTCGCAAGCCTTGTAGCCAGCCAGCCGTCCGTAACCTAACGTCAGGTCCAACAAAGTGTTGTGACAGTCTACTGCATCCGACTGGGCAGCGACATTTCGCTGTCGATTCGATGGCAATGTCTTATTCCCACCATGGTCGCCCGGTTGGTCAGCGGCCACATCGCTTTGCGCGCGGAGTCGAACGCGTGGGCAGATCGTGGATCACGGGCACCGATATGGATCATTTGGTGGAGAAAGCCGTCAATACGGTGGCGGCGACGATCTACAGCGACGTCGCCAGCTTCGCTTTGATCCGGAAGTATGTGGCGCGCGAAGCGCCAGTTGTTGCTGTGAACTCAGCCACACGCTCTTGTTCCGTGCGGAGCTCCGGATTGTGTTGCACAGCGATGGCGCAGGCTGCCCGACTGTCGGGAATTGCCATCTGCAGCAAACTGATCCGCCAGTCGGCCAAGCCCGCCCGTCGCAATTGCGACCCTTTGCAGTAGTGGCGCATGGAAATCGCCGGAATGACCGGGATCAATTTTCCCAGAAATCCATACACGTCGGGATCGTCAAACCACTGACCCACCTTCCGATGCACCTCCTCGTTGGAAGGGCAAAAGTGCAGGATGATGGCGCGATCCTCAAGTGCCCGAACGTTGGCGTTGATGCTCCGCCATTCGTTGGCGATCAGGATCACGTTGCTAGCCGTGGTGAAAGACGAGGGAACATCGCAATCGTTCAGCGTCACGTTCGTCAGCCAGTGCAGTCGCTTTTCTCGAACCGTGTTGCACAGAGGTTTCAGAAGGCGTACGCAATCCGGATCCGCGTATAACCGGTCGAGATCATCAAGTACGATGGGGTGGTCACGGTATTCCCAGAGCTGTCGATAGAGCCCGAACGGTTGCATGTGCCCCTCCACGTAGAGCGATCCCTTCGTTGCGGTCTCGGCGTCTTGATCGGCCGTCTCAGAAACGCCCAGAACCTGCCTGACGCTCTCGCTCTTGCCTGTGCCATGACGACCCAGCAGAAGAACCAGCCCCAGCTCGCCGCGGGCGAACTTCGTGAGGTAAAGATCCAATTGCGCATACGCCGACAGGCGAATGACTTCATGAGGGACAGCCGGCGATCGCAAACGTGTGTTCATACGCATGGCCCCAGGGCCGTAAGACGCGAGAACGCGATATTCTGAGACTCACCCATGAGGAATAGCTTTCTCGATGTCCTATGCGGGTCGATCTGGTCGCAACGCCTCCGTGGCCTGCGACGGCCGGGCGATTTGTTCCCGTGGCCCGGCATCAGTCAGAGTCACGCGTCCGCTGGGACCACGCTGGAATTCACCTGGATCGAGTCCGGCCGCGCGCATGGCGTTGTTCCATGTCTTCAGGTGACGCCGCGCCGCTCGGTAGAGGCTGTTGTCATCCCGTGCAACCGCCGTGGAGTGCATCGCCTTCTGTTCTCCTAGCCTTGCCCGAATTGCGGCAACTACCATTTCCTTGGCCCACGGCTGGCGATGGTGATGGATCAATGCGGTACGTGGCGCCGGTGCCTGCCCCGACCGGGGCGGTCTGGCGCGTGGTGTTGGTGACACGATCATCTTGGGATCCAGACCTGCTGCCGTCACCGCTGCGCCCCAACTGCCGAAAAACCGTTGCGATGCTTGCACGAGAGATCGTGGCTCGACATGGCGCGGAACCAGCGTTTCGTTACGGAGGACGCGCGTGAGGATGGCTTCGATGATCCGTTCCCGGTTCCACGGCACCACGCGCTGAAACTTGGTTGGCTCGATGCCGGCAGCGACGATGGCCTTGGTCCACGAGCCGAAATGCCGGCGTGCCGCCGAGACCAGATTCCCGTAGCGACGCTCCATCTGATCGGTGGTCAGGGGCCGATCGCGCCTCGCCAGTTGACGGATCATCACCAGTATCCGTGCTGGCGACCAGCGTTCCCAGGTGAGCACCCGTGTGGGCGTAATGCCGGCGGCCTGCAGCGCATTGCGCCACGAGCCAAAGATGCGGCGGGCGGCAGCGTACATCAGTCTGTCAACACCCTCGCCGCCCACCGACAGCGATAAACCCTTCGCCTCGCGTCCCAGCAGATCCCGGATAATTCGTTCCCGCGTCCATTGGTTTCGCATGCTACCCTCGCGCATCGGCGATGATGGTTTCAAACCGCGTCACGATCTCCGGGTGGTGCTGGTCCAGGTATTCGCGGAGGCGAGCGTTGGTCAGCAGCGACCGCGCGTAGATGGCCAGGCGCAGCAGGTCGACCGTGTACTGCTTGTAGAGCTGCGAATAGAAATCGTGCTTCTGCTCGGCATCCGCAAGCTTCTTGAGCAAGTCGTTCTTCTTCTGAGCCGTGCGGTCCCACGGATTGTGTTTGCGACCCCGGCTCTCGCGCTGGTGCGGCGAGGTCTTGACCACCAGCGTCCGTGCGAAGGTGGTGGTGTAGTCCTTATAGGTCTCCATCGCCTGGAGGATTTCCTTCTGGCGGACAGGCTTGACGTGGGTGAACTCTCGGGCGCAGACTCGACTGATCTTGCCGGCGTCAAAGGCCACCGCGACGTCGGGGTGAAGCTGTTTGAGCAGCGTCTTCTTGAGCCGATGCCCCAGGTTTGAGATGCCCAGCGCCGCCGCGATAGCAGCTTCGTCCACCTCGCCCAGCGACTTCTCAATCATCCGATGCTCTTGGATGGGCGAGACCCGGTTGACCATTCGATTGCCGGTGAACGCCTCGCGCTGTTTGCCCACGATGCAGGGGACAACTTCCACGCCCAATTCCACCAGTGCCCGGTAGCACTGCGCGCCGTCGAGAATCATGTAGTCCTCTCCCTCCGGGTAGACAACCAGCGGTTCAATGAGGCCGACCGCTTTGATACTGGCGATGATGCGGTCGTACTCGCGCTTGGTGATCTTGCGGTCGCGCAGCGGGCGCAGCCGCTTCACCGGGAGGTCCAGACCGACCGAGTCGTTCAAGGGATCGGCATCCTTCATAGAGTTGTCTCCTGCTGGAGCGGGGTATGGGCGGCAATGTTGTACTTGCCAGTGAGCTCCGGCCGCTTTTCGAGCTTCTCGGCCGAGAGCAGTTGCAGGAAATCTTGGTCGTTCCACAGCGCCTCCAGCCCGTCCAGCAGCATATAGAGGCGGCATTCCTTCCCTTGTGCTTCACGAGCAAACAAATCTTTGGCTTCTGTCGCCGAGGCAATGTCCTGCGTAAGCGTCGCGACAGTGTACTCCTCGGGCTCCGCCCCTTTGCGCCTGCGCCCGTCCAGTCGCGCGCTGATGATGGCACGGGCACGGGCGAAGTTGTTGGAGTTGACGATCCCTTGGTCGAACGCGTCCATCAGCACGTTCTGGATTGTCGAATCGTCGGCCTGCGCCACCAGCACGGCAAATGAGATCGGGAAGACGTCCTGCTCGACGCCCTGGATAAGCCGGTCCTCTCCGTTTTCCACCAGCCGAATGTACTGGCGAATGTATTCGGCGCTTCGGCAGGCGATCTTGGCGATCCGGTCGTAATCCCACCCCTCGTCATGGAGCGCCTTGAGTTCCCGCGCAAAGTACATGGTGCCGGGCTTGGCGCGGGCCAAGTTCTCCACCAGTGATTCCAGGTAAGCCTGCTTGCGGCTGCAGGTGACGATCTCGGCGCGGATGTGGCTCTTGCCCAGACGCTGGTGGGCGATCAAACGTCCCTCGCCGCAAATCAACTCGTAGAAGCCATCCTTGGCGAGGAACTTGTCGTTCACGCGGATGTCCTTGATCTGCCCGAGCACATCGATGCTCTGGATGTTCATGGCAAACTGGCCCTCGTCACGCTCGCGGTGGTTGAGGACTCGAATCTTCTCGATGGCGATCATCTCACGCCGGCGGTCTTTCATGAGTCGGATGGTGACGTGTTCCATTTATGCCCTCGCGAGTTTCGATATGAACTCCAGCCCGGTGTGCCCATACATGTCCAGACGGGTTTCCGAAGTGCCGAACACGCGGATGCCGTGGTCGCGCACGAGCAGCCGCGGCAGGGCCACGTAGCCCAGGATCTGCGGCCCCTCCGTGGAAGACACGGGCACGCCCAGCGTGATGTCGACCACACCCCGCAGGTCCGGCCGGAAATACCAGTATTGGCTGTAGCCGTACGGCACAGGCACCGAGGGCTGGATCAGGACTGTGAACTTGCCGTTGACCACCAGGAAGTCGTCGTAGGCATCGACCTGCTCAACGGCCTCGCGCAACAACGTCTCCACCTGCGTGCGGACCTCGACGGCGGCTGCGCGAAAGAGCTGCTGGTAGGCCGCATCGAGAGAGCGGAAGTGGGTATTGTAGGTAGAGGGTGATGGGGCCAGTTCGTCGGCCGACAGGATCGACGGGCGTAAGAACCCGTGTTCGCGGTGCAGGCGTTCCAGGTGCTGGAGCATGGTTTCCGGCGCATAACGCAGGCGGACCTGCGCCAGAACCTCCTGGGCACGATCGAAGATAGCCTGATCGACCAGGGGATCGATGGCGCCGGCTGTTCTGATCCACTGGTCCACCGGGTTGCGCCGCGTGGGCGTCTTTAGCTTGCTGGTGGTTTTGTTGTAGACCAACGTGCCGGCATACATGATGTTGGTGAGGATGCGCCGAATTTTCACGACGTTCCATGGCCCGCCCATGGCCGAACGTAACCCATCGGCATTGAGTCGCGCGGCGATCTCCTCCATCGAACGAGCGGCCGCGATGAACTCATCAAAGATTCTGCGGACGATCGTGACCTGATCATCGGGTCCCAGAGTGAGTGTCACCCGCTGGTTCTGGATGCTCTTCTTCTGGCCGTGGGTGAGGACATGGAGTCGATTCCGGCGCTCGTCCAAGAGCAACCGGTCAAAGCCAAAAGGGGCTTTGCCACCCGCCCAGTACCCTTGCTGGGCGATCTTTATGCACCCGTGAAAGACCTTGGCGCTGAGTTCCTTGCTGTACTGGGCCGCACGGAACCGCTCGAATTGCACGTACACCGGATACAAAGGATCATCCGGGCGTGGCATGCCCAGGGTCGTGTAGATGACCTGCTTGCCATTTGTTTTGCACTCAGCGCTGTAGGTCGCCGACAGGTCGATGTCCTGAAAACGTCCCCAGCGGCTCACGTCGAGGCATAACACAAAGTCGAAGTCCTTGCGCTTCTTGACCCAGTTTTCCATCATGTCGTTGAACGCGTCGCGCCCTTCGGCGGTCAGGCCGGACTTCCCGCGATCGGCGAACTCGTGGATTATGTCCACGCCGTTCTCCTTGGCCCACTTCTGGACCAGTTCCTGCTGGATGGCGACGGAGTTCTCTTGCCGGTCCCGGGCCGAATGTCTGTAGTACGCCACGCCACGAAACCGTGGCGCGGCAGGCGATGCGGCGGGTTCTTCTTTGGCCCACCAGGGATTCTGCTTGGGAGTGCTCATCGTGACCTCGCTGCCTTAGGTTTTGCGGCAAACACGCCGACCCGCGGTGCTTCTCGCGAGATTCTGCGTTTCGGCCGTGCCGCCCGGTAAGACGTCGGCGTGATTCTCGCGTGCCATGTCGCTACGTAGATGATCTGCACGCCGCAGAGCATGAAGAGGGCCTCGAGCCTCCCGGCACCGTCAGCGCGCGTGAGGCGAGCGGGATCCTCCATGACCAACACGTCGTAGTCGTCCTGGTTGCACTTGCGGGCCAGCAGCACGCTCAGGTCCCAGCGCAGAAGCGGTGCATGCCCACTCAGTCCGGGATACCGCACCTTGTCGACGCACCGCATCCTCATGTGGTCGCCAAACTGGCGGACCAGGCGGATCTGCCGCCGCAGGCTCTGGGTCGATCCCTGCTCGGATGCGCATCGTGTGTAGGCGATATAGCGTTTGCCGCGCAGACCTTCGGGCTGGGGTATAGCGTCCATCGGTCGTTACTCCTGTCCAAGTGACGGGCGGGAGTATGCGTTACGGCTGTGACTTTTGGTGAGACATTACGATGACTTTTCTGTGACGCGGGCGGCGGCCAGGTCCAGGATATAGCGTCCCTTGCACCCGATGACCGCCTCGGCCAAGTCGGCCATACCGCCCCGGCGGAGTTTGGTCCTCAGACGTTGGATGCTCGCCCGGAGAAGGGCAGCGTCCGCAAAATCATCGTCCCATACGTCCTCCAGTAGGTCGACATGCGTCACGTACTGATTGGCCCGACGTGCCAAATGCGCCAGGAGCCGGAACTCTTTCGTGTAGCCCAGGTAAAGCGGGTGGTCGCGCCAGATCACCGAGAGCGTCGCCTCATCCAGAAGTGGCCGGGGCACGGAATGTTTCCCGTTGTGCCCGTTGCCACTATGTCCGTCGTTGCCTGGGTCCTGCGTGATCTCACCGATCTCCTTGGCGCACAGTGCCGCGCTCATGAGATACTCCGTGAGCTGCCGACTGAGCACATGAAGCTTCCGAACGTTCTCTGGAGTCATCGTGGTCTCCGTGTTCTTGGCCGCAGAAGACCTGATCTCCAGAATCTGAACCGGCCCGCAGTGTTCAGACGCAACACGCTGCACGGAAAGCAAATCCGCTGGGCCATGTTCGCGGACCATCAACATCTCCGGGGTATTTTGCCGCCAAGCCCCACCTGCCCCGCGCGCACGATCGCCGGCGCGGTTTGTGCAGGGCTTCAGCCCTCGGCTACACTGGCGGACATGGGAATGGTCTCAGGCATCACGTATTACTTCGGACCGGTGCTGCCGAAGGGCGTGGTACATTGTCTCAGAGAGGCTGAAGGCGTCCCTCGGGCCGCAAGGAATGATCGGTGACCCGGCTTCTTCACCAAAGTTCAGACGAAGGGAATGACGAAGCACATGTCGGCCCGTAGTTTGCCACAATGGAGAGATGCGGAGCAGGTCTGCCGCAAACTGAAGGACCTCCATCGGCGGGAAGTCCCACTATGGGATCGCGCCCTGCGAAAGCACAGCCCGAAGCTGCACGCCGCGATAGTCAGGTGCTTCCCATCGTACCGGGCTGCCATCGAGGCGGCTGGAATGGACTACAAGAAGATCCGCCGCCACCAGCACTGGGATCGCTGCGATGTTCTGGAGGCGCTGGACCAGAGAAGGCGCCAGGGAAAGCCGCTCAACTGCAAGGCCGTGGAACACGACAACTGCGGCCTGTGCCATGCGGCCACCGAAATATTTGGGTCCTACCGCAAGGCCATTGACGCGCTGGGCCTGAACTATGACTCAGTCCTGCTGGTCCCGAGAGACGTGTGGAGTCGGCAGCGCGTTATTGAGCGATTCCACGCCTTGAAACAGCAGGGCGCCGACCTGTGGATGGCGGCAACGCGTCGCCGGGAACCTTATCTAGTGCTGATGGCCAGGAAGCATTTTGGTAGCTACGCGAAGGCTGCTTTGGCTGCCGGCATCGACGCCACAGCGATCAAGGCGCCGCCCCGCCCGGTACTGCTGACCGCAGCGCAGGTTGTCGAGACACTGCAGCGGTTGGGCCGGCAGGATGTATCCAACTTGCGTCCGACTGCACTGGAAGCCCGCGATGCCCGCCTGGCCCGGGCCTGCACTGCCCGGTTTGGCTCCTACAGGCGCGCGGTGACGACGGCTGGGTTCGACTATGAGAAGATCGTGCCCGTTGGCAGGCCCCCGATGCACCGTCAGGAGGTATTGCGGTCGTTGCGGAAAATCGACAGTCGCGGGGGCGACCTTCGCCTGTCGACGGTGAAACGGACCCATGGGCGTATTCTCTACTCCGCCCGTCGCCGCTTTGGCACCTATCGCAAAGCCGTCCAAGCGGCGGGTCTGGGCTATCCACCCAAGAAACCGCTGCACCACTGGCCTTGGCCGCTGGTGCTGCAACGTCTTTGCGAGTTGCACCAGCAGGGCGAGAACCTAGAGCGTGCCGCTTTTGCCCGCAACCACGTGCCACTCTATGCCGCCGCGATCTACTACTATCGCAGTTACGTCGTGGCCGTCGGCGAGGCAGGACTGAACTACCGCGACATTCTCAAACATGCTCGCCAACTCGAACTTCGGCCAATTCAAAGAACGGAAACGAGAACGTCCACTGCGAACAGGGCATGAGCCGCAGTCCGGCGATCGCCGCAGCCCTGTGCAAGGGGATGGGAGGCGACGATGCCAGTTTCTGGCGCCTGTACCAGCCCAATCCGCTGGGCCGGGGATAACGGGCCGCCCATGATTTCAGCGAAGATGACCGTTCCGCCACACCTTCGGTGCTTGCCATCGTCGGTGCTGGCCCCCTTGTCATATTCCTCCTGGCGCAGCGCCTCGAACTGCATCCGGGCCACGTCTGTGCCGCCCGTTACGGCTGAGTTATCGGTACCCCGTTTGATCTCCAGTTGCCCCAACCCGCAGTGCGCCTTTGCGGGGACATTTGAGCCACGCCGACTGTTCGGCTCAGTGTCGTTAGATTATGCTTTAACCGTCGACTTCACCGATGCGTTAGCCTTGGTGATCGGCTCCGGCTTATCGGCAGCAGAATGTTTAACAAGCATGCGCCCATCTGTCCCAACTGCGGCATACAGATGGTTCTCTGCACCGCGATACGCGGCGAGGACCGCGGCAAGTCCTTCTACCGGTGCCTCCCGAAATACCGGGAGACAAACTCCGCTCTCTCTGTCCCGGGGTTTGGCGGGGAGTCTAATGAGTAGCACCATGCCGTCTTGGGTTGCGCCACCGCCGGTCGAGCCGGGCTCCCTCGACCCCCTGGGATACCAGCCAGAGGTTGAGTCCCTGGCGAACGCGATCCTGCCGGGCATCACTGTCTTCACTGTCCGGGCACGCTACGCCAGTTTCCTTTGCTGGGCGATTGCGAAGAGTTCCGGCAACCCGCGCCTGATCGACCGGCTCGACGTCGCGATGAGCATGGGGGAGCACCTGCGGCACCACGGCGATCAGACCTGCAGTTATCTTGGCGTTCTCCTAGCGGCCCAGGCGGAATTGCGCCCCAGCGATCCGATCCCTCGCCGATTGCACACACCCTCGGCGAGATTGCGCTACATGGTCCTGCTCCGGTCCGGTGGACTCGTCACAAACGACGATGTGCTGACAGAGTCGGGCGGGGCGCTGGCCAAGGCCTTCGATCGCTTCTGCCCCCGCAGCGTCCCGAAGCGCATCCAATCGTGCTCGGCCATGCCGTGCCTGAACTGCATGAGCGATGCGGAGCGCAAACTCCTCTGGGAGGCACTCCTTGGTGACGCGACACCGGCTGGCCAGACCCGGCGACGCACCCTGCGCGAGGTCGGCAAACCCCTCTTGCGGGAGGCATACGACCGCGGAGCCGCGCCCGTCCTGAGAACCCACCTGCGGCAGCCTCCGCGTTCTGAGACTGAGCGCACCTTGCACCAAGCGGCCGTGCTTGAGTGCGAAGCGCTGCCGAGCACCGAGTTGTTCTACTGGCTCTATCGGTCCGGTGATCACCTGCGGGGTACTCTCCCTCCTTCCGGAAGGCTCGCGGTTCCCTACGCTTTGCCCCGCCCTGGCGAAGACATGCGAGGGTTTCGACATGCGATGGCCAATCACTTCGCCTGCGCCGCGCGATATAAACGGGCGCCGATTCCGAAGGGGCTCGAGTCGCTCAAGGCGTTTCTGCTGGATCGGCACTATCGCGCCAAGGCTGACGGACCGTGGGTGGACCGCCAGTGGAACCAACTCCGGAAAGGACTTGCACGGAGTTCCGGTAGCCAACTGCACGGCTATCGGCTCTCCCAGTTCGCGTCGCTGCTGGCTGATCTGGGGGAGATATGAAACAGCTCGATCTTCCAGGCCAGTGCGTCGACTTCTTCCGCGGGAAGAGCTTCGGTCGCCGACGGATGCTCGCCCTTTCCTACGAGTTCAACCCGGACGATTTCGAAACGCGATTCGAACTGCTGTTTCGGCGCGGCAACCTGGTGACTGACGTCGTCGTCGGCACCGACGGCCAGAGACCACCCCGCGAGAAGTACCGCGTGTGGCGGGCCAACTGGCGGGGTACGTTCCACCCGAAGTTGCTGGTTCTTCTCGGTGACCAGCGCGTGGCGGTCGGAGTGGGTTCGGCGAATCTCACGTGGGGCGGGCTCGGGGGGAACCTTGAGTGCTGGCAGTTCTTTGACGACCTCAAACGTGACGCCGAAGTCCTTGGCGGTATCCGCTCGTTTCTCCTCAGGCTTCGCGCCCGACGCATCATCTCGGGCTCGCTCGACCTGCGCGAGTTTGTCAGCGCCTTGCCTCAAGGCAGTACTGCTTCCGTGATGTCCACGTTGGACGGGCGGCTGATCGACTTGGTTCTCGAACGAGTCAGCGGCACCGTCAAGGCAATCGACATCGTCTCGCCCCTCAACTGCGACCCGTCCCGAGTGCTAGGTCACTTGAAGCAGAGGACGGGGGCGGCGCAGATTCGCCTGTACACCGGGATAAAGACGATGCCCCGGATTGCCGGCTGCAACGAGTATTGGAACCTGAAAGCTCCCGCCGGCACGGACGAAGACGAACGGATAGCCGTGTTCGCCCACATGCACGCGAAGATGTTCGCTTTCCACACCGCCCGCGGCATACAGTTGTTCTGGGGCAGCGCCAACGTCAGCGAATCCGCGTGGCTCAGGTCTGACCGCAAGGCTAACGTCGACGTGCTCGTGCGGAGCGACGTCACGCACAAACAATGGGACCGCTTCCTGTGGTCTCTTCCCTGCAAACATACCTGGACCGCCACCAAGCCCGTTGCCTCGGCCGCAATCACAATTGAGAAACAGGAAATCGCAGAAGGATGGTGTCTGCTTCAGGGCGTATGGGACGGGCATGATCTGACTTTGGAAGCCAGCGGACCGGCCCGGCGCAGGCTGTGGGTCCGGAGCGCGGAGCATCGCGTATTCGGTCTAAGCCTCGAGTTTTCCTCGGGCCGGGCGGCGGTGGACCGCAAGACTTCGGAGCGGCTGGGCTTCCGCACTGAGCAGATGCCGGCGACCATGGAATACCGCCTGTCGCCGAAGGGCAATTGGCGGCGGCTCAACGTCAACTGCCTGACGGAGAGCCTGGCCACCGCCGGCAGCGTCGATGCCGTTGCCGAGTTGTTCTGGCGCTATGCGGGTCGGCTATTCCCGGGCCGCGCCGGCAAGTCGAACGGCGAGATTCCCCTCGAAGAACCGGCTTTGGAGAACCAAGACGCCGAGGAGGAGGAACTAACGCGATGCCAGCACCAGGGAAGTCTTGACTGTTTTGTACTGCAGTGGCGCCTCGTGGTCGCGCGCATTCTCAGGTCGGCCGGGAAGAACCACCCACTTGCGCTGGCTCGGATCGCGGAGGCTCGGGAGATGGTGGCCGGCGAGATCCGCGCGGGGCGAGGCGGCTGGACGAAGCCAAAACGCGAGTTCGTAGAGCGGCTCTTTCGACAAGCTGAAGGAATGGCTTAATGGCGCGAATCCGCGAAGTCAATACGGGCCGGGAGCACCAACTCCGGGTCGTCCGCGCCGCGAGGCGTGAACTCAATGCGCGCCCGGGCGGCATTATCCTAGCCGACGGCGTAGGCTTGGGGAAGACATATGAGGCGTTGGCCACTGCGGCCACGCTCCTGGCTCAGCGGCAACACGGACGGACGGCCAAACGGCGACAACCTTATCGTATCCTGATCCTCGTGCCGCCCGGCTTGGTGACCAAGTGGGCCACCGAACTCGAGGCCGACGGGTTCCTCCAGTACATACAGGGATGGGCCAAAAGCCCCGCGACCCGCGCCGTGTACCGTACGTTGGCCAACGAGGTCGTCGTCCTGCGCCGCTTTAGCGATCTCCTCAACAAACGTGGCAATATGCGCTACGGCAAGGAGGTCCTCCCGCCGGGCTGCTATGTTACCAACAGCAACCTGCTGGACCGCCCGGAGCGCAAGGCAACGCAACTCCACAACACCGCGTGGGACGTGGTGATAATCGATGAGGCGCACCGCATTGGCGGCGACCTTGCATCGTTGCCTCCCCATACGCTGCTGGCGCGTTCTCACATGCATGCAATCCTCCTGACCGCTACGCCCTTCCAACTCGCGCCGGGGGAACTGCGGTGCCTGCTGAGCGACACGTTCGGAGGCTACGGCCAACCCAGCCTGTGGCGCCGGGCCGCCGCCGATGCCAAGAGCCTCTACGCCGATCAGGATTTCCACAACTACCGGCGGGCCATCGCGCAGTACTTCAGGTCGGCGGACGCTGATGCGCTGGCTGGCACCGCGAAGCTCACGCGAACAGTCAGCGAATTGCTTCGCCATCGCATGCTGCGGAACCCCAAGCGAGACAAGCGGCAGTACCATTTCGTCACCTCGGCAGGGCAGGCCCGCTGCATCGGCCCTGATATCTACCGGCTGGGGGAAGCAGATCTGCACGCCGCCCTCGGGGACGGCGAACTCATTGAACTCCTGGACGAGGACGTTCAGACGTATTTGGCGGTTCGCAACCATCTGGCGGCGGCAAGCCGGTCTTCGACGCGGCCGTTTGTAGCCGGCACGCTGCGGCAGTTGCTCTCCACCTATCAGCAGTTTCGGAAGAGCCGGTTTGGCAGGGACCTCGCGTTTCGGATTCCATCTCACGAGCATCCCAAGCTGGGCGCGCTAAAGCGGCTGGTGCGGCAGATCGTAAGCGATCAACTAAAGAACTCGACCGAGGAGGACCGGAAATGGCTCGACAAGGTCCTGGTGTTCAGCACCTTCGTCGGCGCGGACACCGAGGAGGGATTTGTTTCGGGTGAGGACAGACACGGTACCGCCAGCACGATCAAGAATGTTCTGGAGAAATGCCTTCGCGAGTTGATCCGGCGGCCTACCTCAAAGTTGAGCGTTCGCATCAGTACCAAGCTGGTCGCGATGCTGCGTGAAACCTCCCACGACCTCCGCGACCAGGAGCAGGATAACCTTCGTCGGGTGTTACGGCGATTTGCAGGTTCTCGGCTAGCCGGGCTTTTGCTGGCCAATCCCAGGGCACTTGCCAGAGAGGCGGCTCACCTCAAGCGGCACTTGCTGGCAGTCGGAGCACGCTCGTCTGCGTCCGATTCCGAGAAGCGGCGACGTGAGAACGACCGACGAGCACTGCGGCTGGCGGTGATTCACGACCGCTACGGCACGCGCGACCTGGTCGCCCGATACGATGGGGCAGTGCATCAAGAAGACCGCGACCGACACCTGCGCGGGTTTAACTCCCCCTTCTGTCCGGTGGTATTAGTGGCAAGTTCGGTGGGTCAGGAAGGCATCGACTTGCAGCGGTACTGCAGTCACGTCATCCATTACGATCTTGAGTGGAATCCCGCGCGACTCGAGCAACGCGAAGGACGCGTGGACCGCCAAGGCCGCGAAGCCAAGGGCCCCGTGAACGTGTATTTCCTGCTCTGCCGCGACACCTATGACGAGCGTGTGCTTCACGTCATGGTCAACCGTATGCGATGGCACCAAGTCCTACTGCCAAACCGCAGGAAACTCGCCTCAGATCCATCAACGGAAGCGGAGCCGATTATGGGTGCGCGCGAATTGGCGAAGGTAAATCTCGATCTCCGACCGCGGGCGTAGTGCTTTCTCATGCTGGGTGCGCGGGGTATCATGCCGCCATGTCAGTCGTCCGAGGCATGCATTTCTACCTAGGCAAGTCGCCCGCGGCAAAGCACGCCCGGCCGGGCATGAACCTCAATCTGGATGACGACGGCTTCCTGTGTCGGTCGTTCCGAAAGAGCCTGCTCAAGGCGCGGGAGGGAGAGCGACGGTTTCGCTCCAAGGTCGACATTCCGGAGTTGCCGCCGCGGATGTGGAATGGGTCGGCGTGGGCGAAACCGCCGGCATCGTGTTCTGGCGTCGCAATGAGCCGGCGGCCGCGGCGAGCCCCCTCCTCAACGGACTCGAGTGCGACAGCGAAATGCAGGAGATGGCCCGAATCATGGATTCGCTGAGACGACCGATTCGCCCGAAGACCTGGCAGAGCATCGTGGCGTACGAGAAGCCGGTGATCGCGCATCTCTTCTACGAGCTTGCCAGCTTCACGGACCCGGTTATTGCCACGGCAGCGCCCGCCCTGGCCAAAGCATTCTTCGGCCTTTTCGGCGCGTACGAAACGGACGAAAGACCGAGGTGACAGTCATGGCGATGGGCATCACATACGTCTGCGGAGGGTGCAAGCGGGCCATCACTGCCTGGGATGACGGCAACCCATACTACATTGATGAAAGCGGGGCCAAGCAATACGCCTACCACCCGGACCATGAGAATCTGGCTCGGTGCATCGGAAACGACTCGCCGCACCTTTGCCTGGCGTGTGGGGAGGAGTTCATGGTGGACTCCCGCGCCGCAGTCGAGAAATGCCCGAAGTGCGGTGCGGCGGACATCGCCGACACCGTCGACCTCAAAGGTCGACGCTGCCCGTACTGCAAGGCCGACATGTTCGCTGCCGATCCAGGCTCAATGTGTATCTCATGATGCGGAGCAGTGAATGATGAAGCGGGTTGCTCTGGTATCCTGTGTGAAGCATAAGCGTGGCGAGGCCTCGCCCGCGCGCGACCTTTACCTGTCACCCCTATTTTGCGGTCTGCGGCGCTACGCAGAATCCCAGAGCGACGCGTGGTACATCTTGTCTGCCGAGTATGGTGTTGTAGCGCCGGACCAGGTCGTGGCACCCTATGACCGCGCCCTGAACACGATGGGCAGGAAGGAGCGGCTCTCCTGGGCGCAGCGGGTGCAACGGCAGCTCGCGGAGCTGATCGCGCCGGGAATGCAGGTCATAGTGCTGGCCGGAAATCGCTACCGACAGGATCTCGTGCCGTTTCTGCAGGCGCGTGGATGCTTGGTTACGGTCCCGTTTGCCGGCCTCAAGATAGGCGAGCAGCTACATCGCCTGAAGGCCATGTTCCCATGAGCGATCTCGAAGACCATCTGGATCGTTTCTACACGCTTCTTGCGCGATTAGAGGCGGTGACACCACAGGGCCGCCGTCTGGATGAACAATCGGGTCGGTCGCCTTGGCCCGCTCGAGGCGTCTATTTCTTCATGGAACCTGGCGAAACGCGCAACCGGACGCCCGCTATGCCCCGGGTGGTGCGCGTCGGGACGCACGCGGTGAGCGCGGGCTCCAAATCCAAGCTATGGGGGCGGCTCCGCACGCATCGGGGTGGAAAGGCGGGCAATGGTAACCATCGTGGCTCGATCTTCCGTCTGCATGTTGGCGCTGCGCTGTTGGCACGGGACGGATTATCACTGGCGACATGGGGCCAGCGATCCTCCGCCCCTCGCTCAATACGTTCGACCGAGGCCTTTCTTGAGAAGCGCGTGTCGGAACACATTGGCCGTATGTCGGTGTTATGGGTTGACGTGCCGGACGAGCCTGGTCCTGGCAGCATGCGATCATTCATTGAGCGAAACGCGATTGCTTTACTCTCGAACCACTGTTGTCCCTTCGATCGCCCGAGCGGTGGGTGGTTGGGGAACTTCAGTCCCCGCGAAGAGATCCGCCGAAGCGCACTCTGGAATCTGAACTACGTGCAGGAGGCCTGTGATACGACATTCCTTGACGTCTTGGAGGAATGCGTCGTGGGGACATGTGGCCCCAAGCGATAGGATCGCTCAGCACGCCTTGAGGCCTATTAGGTGTCCGACCTGCATGCTTTACTAGGTTTGGGGGTTCGACGTCGTCGCGGCTAACTGCCACATGCACTTCTCCGGCGTGCGGGTATGGGTAGATTACCCATCGGCCGGGGCTTGTCTTGACCGTGCCGATGTCCGCCTTGGGGACGACTGCACAATAACGTCCGCAAGAGCGGAGAGAGCCATGACTAGCGCGACAATCTGGGCCGGACCATTGCCATCGCGCGTTCGACGATCAAACCCAAGGCCACGCGAAGCTCCGCAAGGGCAGTGCTGTTCTCATTCTCGGGAAGCGCAGGCGGATATGTCTCTATGAGGTGCGCAACGATGGCCGCAAGATCGATGAGGAAATTGGGGCTTGCCCAAGCGTCGCCAACTGCGGGTCCGCATGCAGCGGCTCGCGATACCGCAGATACCAATTCCGAGCGAGTGCCCGCAGCCCTCGCTCCCGCTGCAATAATTCGAAGATCCGTTTGCGATGCGTGAAGTGGCGACGACTGAGGTCCGACCGCCCTCCAATCTGCTTGATACCCATCAAGAGCACGCCGAGCGCGGTAAACGCCTCGCCTGAATACATGGCCGTGCCAATTCGGGCGTACCAGGCAAACACCGCTTGGACGTTCGGCTTCCCGTCTGTGAAGAGTGGCGGCGGGTCCGGAATTCCTGAGAACGTACGGGCTATAGGCAACTCGTCCAGTGAGGGCAGTTCCATCCGCTCGGTCATCACGCGACCTCTCAGCCATTTTCGTAATTACAGGCCCGAGCATATTATACAGATCGTCTCGTTGGTGCCGCAGGCGACTGCTGCCAAATTCTTGAAGAGAAGGATCTTCCATGAAACCGATCTGCCTCGTCCAATGGTTCCACGCGCGGGCGCCCGAGCCGGAGCGCATGGTCGACCGCGCATTCAGGGATGTCCCCGAAGCACTACGGCCTGAAGTCGAGATCGTAGCCGTGTGGAATAGGCCGGAGTTTGTTGCGGGTGTGCGGAACTGGATGACGGACAATCCGAACACGCAGTATCTTGTCACAGTCTCACATGGCATCTTGGATTCAGAGACGCGTCGCGCCATGGGAATTGGATCGGCGCCGGATCGCGAGGATGATTCCATCCGCGACGACGAGTGGATCGATTGGGACGGGCTCTACTCGCTTGTTCGAGGAGCCCCGTCGGTCCCACCGCATCTACTCACCGTCGGCTGCAATACGGCGGATGCCGCCAGAGCACTCAGCCCACGTCTCATCCGCGATGATCTTCGGGCCCCATACCTCGTCGGCGTCGATATTGAGATGACTGATCCTACAACAATGCGGACAGCCGGCTACCGCATGGCGCAGAAGCTCCTGGAACACACGCGTAAGTACCTGTATCTCGACGAGGAGTTCGAGGCCATCCGCACGTTGTTCTCGCACGCGGTGTTCCACTACCCTGTGACGTTTGTACCGAATCAAGATCCACGGTACGTGAACGTGGCCGGATTCGCGCAAGAGATCGGCATGACGTTTCGTGATTACCTCGTCTGCGTGAATCGGGTAATGGCCGGTCGTTCTGTCATTTGGCCCGATAAGCGATGAAATGGAGGGCACCATGTCATGGCAGGGCAGTAGTGTTGCTCCACGAAGGACATCTGATGGCTCGCCGACGCTGTGGCGAGCCGTCAGATGGTCCAGCGAAATGACCCAATAAAGCGACCCGCTTCATTCCGAACGCGGTGCGAACAAAAAGTTCTTAATGGTGTCCAGTCACGCCGGAGATGACTTGCAGGAACGAAGCCCCCTTGCCGATCCGCGGAAGCCATACGACATTTCTTGAACGCCCGGCGGTCATCACGACTCGCCTGGTTTGGGTGCATGCATGGGACCCCGGCGGGACGCCAAAAGCGGCGACTTTGATACGTCACACGTTTCCGGCCGAGGAGCCAGCCGATTCGCGGTCTCATCACGCTTGCGCTGTGAGACGAGTTCGGAGAACGTGCGCGAGGAGGTCCATAAATGCCGCAGCGCCGCGGCGCAAGCACCGCGGACCTACTGGCTGCAGTCAGGTGCTGGTAGAATGCTGTACCCTCGGATGCGTGCTGCCGCGTCCGGGATGCCCGAGGAATCGAACCCGATGAGGTCCGAATGAGTCGTGTGAAGATCGATCTCCAGAAGTGCTCCGTCGACCAGATGGCTGGACAAATCCTGACCATTCTTCGAACAAACGAGCGGGAGAGACCGCCAGCCGGTTATTTCGGGGGAAGCCTGGAATCGATCCTGCAGTTTGAATTGGCGCCAAAGGCGCTGGGTCGGAACGTCACGGAGACCGGGGTCCTTGTGATGAACGGGGCGTACCAAGCGTACGGTGGTGAGCGAGGCCCTGAGTGGCTGCGGAGGAAGTACTTTGACGCGGTGAACAAGCTTCGCACTCGCGGCTTGATCTACGACGACCCAGACCAGTCGTCGCCGGAATTCGTCGTCCTCTCGGAGGAGGGAAGGAGTGTTCCGGTCGATCCTGTCACGATGGCAATCGGCACGACTGAGACGCCGGCTGTAGCATCAGAGAATCCCGTTCAACAACCTGGAGTAACGGACCCTCTCACCGAGTACCAGACCGCGGAGTGGTTTGTTCGCAAAGTACCGGTCGCTAAACCAGCGGACCGATCCGTCGCGCCCGCCAGCGTTGATATTGTCCTGATGACTGCGAACGAGATAGAAAGGGACGCGGCGCTGAAGTTCTTGACACCACTTCCGGGTCAGACAACGGTGCTGCGCGTCCACCACCGCGGAGAGACATACTTCGTCGGTCAGTTTGGCGCTCACACCACCGCCCTGACCATGTGCGCTATGGGAGCAGTTGGTCGGGATGCCGCGATCTTAGCTTCGGCCACTGCCATTGCGGCATGGCTACCCCGCGCGCTCATCATGGTGGGGCTGGCGCTCGGAAAGGACGACAAAAAGCAGCAGATCGCCGACGTGCTGGTTGCGGACCGAATTGTCCCGTACGAGCCACAGCGCGTCGGAGAAACGTCCGTGAACCGCGCGCCGATCCCACCTGTCGGACGCGTCTTGTTGAATCGGTTTCGTAACGTGCAGGGATGGCAGTTCGTGCGCCCCGACGGTAGACCCGTCACTCTTAAGATCGGCGCTCTACTTTCGGGCGAAAAACTGATCGACGACAAGGAGTTCAAGGACCAGCTTTTTGGCCGCTTCCCGGAAGGTATCGGTGGCGAGATGGAGGGCGCAGGAGTGTTCGCGGCTGCCGCCCGCGAGGGTGTCGAGTGGATTCTTGTGAAAGCTATCTGCGACTGGGCAGACGGCCACAAGGACGATCGCTACCAGCCGCTGGCTGCTGCAGCGGCGGTGTCGCTTGTGCATCATGTACTGTTGGCCGCTGATGCCTTGATCGACATACGTCCAGCACGCTGATCGGCTTAATTCCGGACCATTGGCGGAAGGCTAATTCCCGATCAATGCGCGCGGAATCCGAATGGCGCCTACATGCTGGTGTCTCTGCCTCCCGCCCGAACACAGTGTTCTGCCCTCTACGGTGGCCCGCCGAGGTTCATGGGGGAGTATCGTGCAACGCTAACGAGGCTTGCGTCTCTCGATGAGATCGGGAAATGGCATCGCCGTGGCCGCTTCGACGTTGCCGACAGCAATACCAGTAGTGCGGAGGAGGATGCAAAAACCTGGTACTTTGAGACTGGGTGCGTTCTGCCTTCGGCACCTACGCGATCTATGGTCTCAATGCGCTGCCAGCTTGAGACCTCGCCAGCTCAGAGTACGATCGTTGATCGGCCCTGGCTCACTCCCGCGGGCAACGCGCCCTTCGCTGTGGGTGGCGTCTTCCCGACGATGCAGGTTCGCCAGGTTGGGTGTTGACGCGGGGGGCGACTGTAGCCAAAATGTAGCCGAATGCCGTTCGGCATGGTGCAAATGTGGCACATGTCGATTTTCTGAATTTCCTGCTAGACCACGGCACTGGCGTAAGTTGCGTGAAATCAAAGGCTTCCGGAAAGCGGTCCTAACCCGCTCATAACCCGGAGGTCGCAGGTTCGAATCCTGCCCCCGCTACTTTAAGTTGTTTATCGCCAGTCACTTGTGACTGGCGTCTTTTTTGGGGGGAGCACGTGTAGCTGAAATGTAGCTAACTCGACGCCGCCGCATGCTCAGCCTTGCGCGCTGAGGCATGAGGCCACCGAGCAATCTTCCCGGCATCATGGAATCGGCTCCTTTCGACAGTTCCCGTCCGCAAGCACAGCGGATGAACCAGTGCTGATATTTCAGTTTCCCGGTTATTCCTCACTCTTTCCCGACGCGGAACGCCCACCCGTCAGAAAGCGGTTGTTCGGCGCAGCGATCGCAAAGGCGGATTGGGTGGCTAGACGGTCGCTGTGATCTTCGCCAATCAGCCACCCCTCGACCGAATGATCCATCCGAACTATTCTGGTTTTCGTCGTGAACTTCCGTGTTGCCACGGATGGAGTTGGCTATGGCAAACAAATCAGATAAGGAACCGACAGCAAACGCCGGCAAATCCTCGTCGGCGGGCAAATGGGAAGCATTGACCTGGAATGATCTGGAGGCGTGGGCCGGTGGTCGCTCGGTGTCACGTGGGCGTTCGTACCAACGACAGGGCCGAGTGCGAGACTTGGCGACCTCCGAAGATGGCCGTCTATTGGCAACGGTCATGGGCGGCGATCGCTATGTGGTTTGCGTCGAGTTGCAGGCCAAACAGAACAATCAAGCCCCGGTTCAGTCCCGATGCACATGTCCAGTGGGTTATGACGGCTGTAAGCACGCGGTGGCCGTGGTGGCGGAATACCTCGAACGGTTGGTCCGCGGCGAAGTGGTTCCCATAGCGGATGCGGATGATCCACGGTGGGACAAACTGACGGACGATGACGCAGATACGGATTTGGATGAGGACGAGAGCGACGAGGAGATCGGCGAAGAAGTGAAGCCGGCCCGCAGCCAGCCAGAGCGACAAACCCGGGAAGAATGGGACGAGAAGATCAGGCAGCACATACACGCAAAGAACCGTGACGATCTGGCGGAACTGGTTTGCTCGCTCACGAAGCGATTCCCCGAGCTGAGAGAAGAGTTCCGCGAGCGGATCGCCCTGGCTGAAGGTGATGTCGATCGGTTGGTCGTGCAGGCGCGGAAAGAACTGCAGCGCGTCACATCGCAAGAGGCGTGGCGCAATCACTGGAATGGCGAAGGAAGCATCCCGGACTACAGCCGGCTGCTACATCGACTGGAGCGACTGGTTGAGATGGGCCATGCGGATGCGGTGGCGCAACTTGGCCGGGAAATAGTCGATTGCGGCATGGAACAACTGGGCCGATCGCACGATGAGGGCGAAACGGCTATGGAGTTGGCCCGATGCCTGGCCGTGGTGTTCCGAGCAGTGGCCCAATCGAGCCTCACGCGGCCTCAGAAGTTGCTTTTCGCTATCGACGCGCTGCTTCAGGATGGTTATGACGTCATCGGCGATACCGCAAACATCGTGCTCAATGCGAAGTATCAGCCAGCCGATTGGTCCGCGGTTGCGGACGATTTGGCGGCCCGACTGGCCGCGACCAAGTCTGGGCGTCGGCATTCGGACGATAGCGATAATGACGATGTTGGCGAGGGGTTTTCCCGGAATTATGAGCGCGACCAGATCAGTGATTGGCTAATCCAGGCGCTGAACAGTGCTGGTCGTGGCGATGAGGCGCTGGCGATATACGAAAAGGAAGCGCGTACGACCGGCAGCTATGAGCGCCTAGTCAGCTTCCTCATCGATCAGAAGCGTTACGATGACGCAGAACGCTGGGCGGCGGAGGGGATCGAGAAGACCGCGAAAACACTTCCGGGCATTGCGGGCAATCTTGCCAAGCAGATCTGCGACGTGGCGAGCCATCGCAAGCGATGGGACATCGTGGCTGCTCACGCCGCCTGTCAGTTCTTCGATCGTCCCAGCAGGGAAGCGTACAACCAACTCGTGACCGCGGCCGCCAAGGCAAAGTGCCAGGAGGCTGTGTGTCGATCGGCGCAGCGATTTCTGGAGACCGGTATCGCCCCGATACATGTCACCCTAACGAAGAGGGGCGACCAAAAGATCCAGACAGCCGAAGATTGGCCGCTGCCGATATCGGCGTTTCTAGTTCCGCTATTGCGACCGGACGATCATCGGCGCCCTTCGAACGGCCCGCATTTTGACGTTCTGATCGACATGGCCATCGCCGACAAACGTCCGGACGACGCACTTCGTTGGTTTGATCTGCTGCGCGCCCAGCGGAAGCAAACGGTATGCGGCGCGTCATGGACCAGCCCCGCAGCGCATGCGGACAACGTGGCCGAGGCAGTCGCACTCTCGCATCCTCAGCGATCGCTGGAGATCTATCGCACGCAGATCAATCAGAATCTCACTCATGCCAATGTTGGCGCGTACGAAACGGTCGCGGCCTATTTGCAGAAGATGAAACCCATCATGAGGTCCATTGATCGCGAACATGAGTGGAAGCAACTGGTGGAGGAGACCCGTGTTGGCCACCGCAACCGACCCCGATTCATGGAAATCCTGGATCGACTGGAGGACCGGCCGATTGTCGCAACCCACAAGCCCCATCGATGAACATGTGAATTGCCAGTATCTTCGGCAGGGAACCACAGTACCAGGCATCCGTTTTCTTGCACGACACATCCGCTGCGCCGAATGCGACTGGAAACCATTGCATGCTGGCGCTGCACCTTGACTTTCTCCCGTGTCGTTGTAGATTGAATATCGGATATTCAATCAGAAGGATAGGCCATGATCGCCCGCCACCTGGCCCCAAAGCTCGCCGCCGCCGCCCGGAAATACCCGGTGGTGACCGTGACCGGACCGCGCCAGTCCGGAAAGACGACGCTGGTCCGTTCCGCGTTTCCCAAGGCCCAATACGTCTCGCTGGAAGCGCCCGATCAGCGGACCTTCGCCACCGAGGATCCTCGCGGCTTCCTGCGCCAGTTCACCGGGCGCGTCATCCTCGATGAGATACAGCGTGTACCGGAGCTGTTCTCCTACATCCAGGTCTTGGCCGATGAGGCGCCGCGACCGGGCCGTTTCATCCTGACAGGCTCGCAGAACTTTCTGTTGCTGAACAACATCAGCCAGACTCTGGCCGGGCGCAGCGCCATCTTGCACTTGCTGCCATTCTCGCTTGCCGAACTGAATCGGCATCCGCCCGTGGTGCCCGAGTCTCTGGGTGAGTTGCACCCTCGCCGCAGACCCACTGCAGGCGAACTTCTCTCCGTGCTGCACACCGGTTTCTATCCGCGCATTCATGACCAGAAACTGGACCCCGCCCAATGGCTGGCCGGTTACGTGCAGACCTACGTCGAGCGCGACGTGCGAAACGTCCTGAACGTGGGGGACATCGACACCTTCGATCGTTTTGTGCGCCTGTGCGCGGGTCGTAATGGGCAACTTCTCAATCTGAGTTCCCTGGCTGCCGATTGCGGCGTCTCCCACACCACAGCCCGACGATGGATATCGCTGCTGGAAGCCAGCTTTATCGCCTATCAGTTGCGGCCGCATCACCAGAACTTCAGCAAGCGGCTCATCAAGAGCCCGAAGCTGTATTTCCTGGACACCGGTCTGCTGTGCTACCTCCTGCGAATTCGCACTTCCGAAGATCTGCCAAGCCACGCCTCACGCGGGGCGATCTTCGAGAGTCTGGTCGTCTCCGAACTGGTCAAGAGTTACCTGCACCGCGGCATGGAAGCCGACATCTACTTCTGGCGCGATTCGACCGGTCACGAAGTGGATGTGCTGATCGATTCGGGCAAGCGGTTGTTGCCAATCGAGATCAAGTCCGGGCAGACCGTGGCTTCGGACTCGACGGAGGGCTTGGACTATTGGCGCACCCTGGCAGGTGATTCAGCCGGGCCGGCAGCATTGATCTATGGCGGCGACCAATCCTACGTCCGCCACGATGTGGCGTTCCATTCGTGGCGTGATATGTGATTCTCACGACTGGATCGCGCCGTTTGACATGCGAGCCGACTGTAGCCAGAATGTAGCCAAATGCTGTTCGACATGGCGCAAATGTGGCACATGTCGATATTCCGAAGATACTGCTAGATAACGGCACTGGCGTAAGTTGCGTGAAATCAAAGGCTTCGGGGAAGCAGGCCTGACCCGCTCATAACCCGGAGGTCGCAGGTTCGAATCCTGCCCCCGCTACTGTAAGTTTCAGAACGCCAGCCACTTATGGCTGGCGTTTCTTTTTCGGCGGGCCGGGTGTAGCTAAAATGTAGCTGTTTCGGCACTGCGAGGGGAAACGCGCTATCGCTTTGGCCGCGTACACGCTGGTTGGCATGTCTGAATGCATTAAACAATTGCTCCTTGGACGGAATCTCGTCCACCTCTATAGCGGCTGAGGCATCGGCATGGTTTCAGCGTACCCCTTCTCTTTCGCACATCGCACTCGCAGGTTGAAGCATCCGGCCGACGAACGCCAACCGAGATTGCTGCCACGAAAGCGGCCATCAACCACCTTGCCGAGAGTGGAATTGGATGCCTTCATAAGCGAACTGTTATCGTATTCTATTTTCGTATAATCGCTTGCGAGACGATTACTGGTAAGTATAATGTGATAGATGGCACGGCCCCTCGGACAACTCGAAAGCCGCCTGCTCGCCTATGCACAGATGCGCCGGCTTCGGACGATCCGGTCAGGCGAACTGACTGAGCAGCTGCGCCTCACGCCGACGCAGGAACGCTATCTGTTGAGCCGCATGACCCTATCCGGGCTTATTGTTCGCGTACGCCGGGGATTGTACCTGCTGCCGCCGCGTTTGCCGCTGGGCGATGCCTGGAGCCCCGATGAGACCCTGGCCCTGAACACCCTCATCGCCGACCGCCATGGCCGCTATCAAATCTGCGGCCCCAATGCCTTCAACCGCTATGGCTTCGATGAGCAAGTACCGACCCGAATTTATGCCTATAACAATCGGTTGTCGGGCGACCGTATGATCGGGGCGGTCGCCCTCACGCTGATCAAAGTGGCCGACGATCGCTTGGGCGCCACCGAAGAAATCACAACGCCTGATGGTCTGACTACCGTCTACTGCTCCCGCGCCCGCTGCCTGGTGGATGCGGTGTATGACTGGTCACGCTTTGACACTTTACCTCGGGCATACGCCTGGATCAGACAGGAGATGGCGGTCCGTCGGGTGAAAGCCGCCGAGTTGGTCGACCTGGCACTCTTGTATGGCAACCAAGGAACCATCCGGCGTATCGGGGCGCTGCTGGAGCAAGATGGTGTCGCCCGGAACCTTCTGAAGAAACTGGAACGAGTTCTCGGCAATTTGGCCAGCGTGATTTCCTTCGTGCCCAATCAACCGCGCCGAGGCAAGACCAGTCGTCGCTGGGGGGTGGTGCTCAATGGATAAGTCGAAGCCGCCAGCATTAACGGTTCACGAAGATGTCGAGATGTTCCGGGAAGCACTGAACTTCACGGCTGTCCGTACCGGCTTCACAGCGCGGCTAATCGAGAAAGACTATTTTGGCAGCGCGTTGTTAGCGCATCTGGCTGCGGCCGATGCACGATTGGTCTTCAAGGGTGGCACGTGCCTGGCCAAAGTGCACGCTGGGTTCTATCGCCTCAGCGAGGATCTGGACTTCGCCATCTCACTGCCAACGACCGCCTCACGAAGTGAGCGCCGACAACAAGCCGCGCCTATCAAGGCCGCGGTAGCGGCGCTTTCCAACGATCGCGACATCTTCCAGATCGCCGAGGCTATGCGGGGAGCGAACGATTCGGCTCAATACAATGGCAGCGTCAGCTACCGGTCTATGCTTGATGGCGCCCTGGAAACCATCAAAATCGAAGTGAGCCTGCGCGAGCCCCTGCTGCTACCGGCGGCCATCTCTCCTGCAAACACTCTTCTGCTGGATCCCCTGAGTGGCGATCCGCTGGTGCAGCCACTTCAGGTGAGGTGCATCGCGTTTCGCGAAGCGTGGGCGGAAAAGTTCCGGGCGGCGATGACACGCCGCGAGGCGGCGATCCGTGATTTCTTCGATCTTGACCATGCCATTGCTTCGCTTGCGCTTGACCCAGGTGCCCCGGATCTGGTGCAACTGGTAAGGCAGAAATTGGCGATCCCCGGAAACGATCCAGTCAACATCACCGAGAGTCGGCTCGCGGAGCTGCAGATGCAGTTACAGACGCGCCTGCGACCGGTTCTTCGGCAACAGGATTTTGATCGGTTTGATCTCAAGCGGGCGTTCAACGTTACAGTTGCGATGGCAGATGCGATCGCAAAGCGGTCGCCATGATTCCCGCCAAGCACAAGTCGGAGCGAATGGTTCCACACCACAGTGGTGGCGCATCCCTCCGCAGGACACCGACCGACTCATTGTGCATGCTCCAGTGAGGCGGTTATCATTCTGAACAACGGAGCACAACTCGACACGACCACCAAGGGTGGGATTAGCGATGGCTGGCAAATCTACCGAGCAACGGAGTTCAGAACGCGGTAAGCCAACATCAGCAGGCGGTTGGGAACTATTGACTTGGGATGATCTGGAGGAGTGGGCGGGCAGCCGCTCGGTGTCGCGTGGCCGCTCGTACCAACGACAGGGACGAGTACGAGATCTGGCGATCTCCGAAGATGGCTGTCTGCTCGCAACGGTTGATGGGGGCGATCGCTATGTCGTCCGTGTCCGGTTGCAGGAGAACGCGACAAAGGACCATTCCGTCCAGTCCAAATGCACCTGCCCTGTGGGTCATGACGGCTGCAAACATGCGGTGGCCGTAGTCGCGGGATATCTCGAACGTCTGGGCCGGGCAGAATCTGTTCCCGTCGCGGAAGTTGACGACCCGCGGTGGAACAAGTTGGATATCTGCTGAGTCGCATGGCCGTGTCCGGGTTGATCGTCCGCGTCCGCCGGGGGTTGTACTTGGTGCCGCCGCGATTGCCGCTGGGCGGCGTCTGGAGCCCTGATGAAACTCTGGCTTTGAACACTCTGATCGCGGACCGCCAGGGACGCTACCAGATCTGCGGCCCCAATGCCTTCAGCCGCTATGGTTTCGACGAGCAGTTGCCCACCCGCATCTACGCCTACAACAACCGGCTGTCTGGCGACCGTACCATCGGCGCCGTGAGGCTGTCGCTGATCAAGGTGGCCGACAAGCGCATGGGCAGCACTGAGGAAGTGACGACGACCGAAGGGCTCACCGCTGTCTACTGCTCCCGAGCCCGCTCTCTGGTCGACGCCGTGTATGACTGGTCGCGCTTTGACACGCTGCCCCGGGCATACGGGTGGATCAGGCAGGAGATGTCGGCCGGCCGAGTGAGCGCCCCCGAACTGGTCGACCTGACGCTCCGCTACGGCAACCAGGGAACGATCCGCCGCATCGGGGCGCTGCTGGAAGCGGACGGTGTGGCCGCAAAGCTGCTGAGCAGATTGGAACAGGACTTGGCCAGTTCGACCAGCCTCATCCCGTGGGTGCCCAACCGACCGTGCCGAGGCGAGATCAGCCGTCGCTGGGGAGTGGTGCTCAATGGCTAAGTTGCAGCCGCCCACGTTCACCGTTCACGAGGATCCCGACCTGTTCCGGGAAGCGTTGAACTTCACCGCCGTGCGCTCCGGCTTCGTGGCCCGGCTCATTGAGAAGGACTACTACAGCACCGTGTTACTGGTGCATCTGGCTGCTTCGGATCCACGGTTGGCCTTCAAGGGAGGCACTTGCCTGGCCAAGGTCCATGCGGGGTTCTATCGGCTCAGCGAAGACCTGGACTTCGCCATCTCTCTGCCGACGATGACCTCGCGGAACGAGCGCCGACGGCAGGCCGAGCGCATCAAAGCAGCCATGGCGGCGATCCCCCGGACGCTCGGGTTCTGCCAAATCGCCGATGGGATGCGAGGGGCCAACGATTCGGCTCAATACAACGGCAGCATCAGCTATCGATCGATTCTCGACGGCAGTGTCGAAACCATCAAGATCGAGGTAAGCCTGCGCGAGCCCCTGCTGCTGCCAGTGACTATCTGCCCAGCGAATACGCTCCTGCTCGATCCCCTGGATGGCGAGCCGCTGGTACAGCCCACGGGTATATCGTGCATCGCGCTCCGCGAAGCGTGGGCGGAGAAGTTTCGCGCAGCACTGACGCGCCGGGAGGTGGCAATCCGTGACTTCTTCGATCTGGATCATGCCGTCCGGTCGTTGGAACTGGACCCAATGGCCCCGGATCTGGTTGGCCTTGTGAGTCAGAAGTTGGCAATCCCCGGCATCGAACCGGTCAACGTTGCTGAGAATCGGCTGACGCAGTTGCAGGTGCAATTGCAGGCGCGACTCCGACCGGTGCTTCGACAAGAGGAGTTTGACCAATTCGATCTGAACCGAGCGTTCGACGCTGCGGTCGCGATGGCGGATGCGCTGGCGAAACGGCAGTCGTGATACTTGCCACTGGATGGACTTGTCTGTGATCAATAGACCAGATGAAGAACCGACAGCCAAAGCCGGCAGATCGTCATCATCAGCGGACCGGTGGGAGGCATTGACTGGAATGAGCTGGAGAAGTGGGCGGACAGCCGCTCGGTATTGGACGCTCGTACCAACAACAGAGACGAGTGCGAGATTTGGCGGTCTCGGAGGATGCCCGTCTACTGGCAACGGTCGCGGGCGGCGATCGCTGCGTCGTGTGCGTATGGTTGCAGAAGAAGAAAAGTGCTGAAGATTCGATCAGTCCAGATGCGCATGCCCAGTGGGCTATGACGGCTGTAAGCACGCGGTGGCGGTGTTGCGGAGTATCTGGAGCCGCTGGGCCGCGGCGAAGCCGTTCCCGAGTGGATCAACCAGAATCTCACTCACGCCAGCGTCGGCGCATACGAAACAGTCGCGGCGTATCTGCGGAAACTGAACCCCACCATGCGACCCATGGATCGCGAACATGAATGGAAACAGATCGTGGAGGAGATTCGTGCGCGCCATCGTAACCGGCCCCGATTGATCGAAATCCTCGATCGGGTCGAGGATCGGCCAATTGTCGCGACTCGGAAGCTTCATCGATGAACATGTGGGTGTTGCCAATCGAGATCCAGTCCTGGCGGAGCGTGGCTTCGGACTCGACGGAGGGCGCACCCTGGCAGGTGATTCAGCGGCGACGACAGCATTGATCTATGGGGGGAACCATTCCTACGTCCGCCACGACGTGCCCTCCATTCGTGGCGAAGCCAAACATCTTCACGGCTGGCTCGCACCGTTTGACATGCGAGCCGCCTGTAGCCAAAATGTAGCCAAATGCCGTTCGACATGGTGCAGATGTGGCACATGTCGATTTCTTGAAGTTCCTGCTAGAAAGCGGCACTGGCGTAAGTTGCGTGAAATCAAAGGCTTCCGGCGGGCGGTGCTAACCCGCTCATAACCCGGAGGTCGCAGGTTCGAATCCTGCCCCCGCTACTGTTTACGTGAAGAGGACTTGCAGCAATGCGAGTCCTTTTTCATGCGCGGTCAAAGTTGACCATGTGCAACATGTCTGCCCAACGCTTGAATGCTCCTGGGATACCCCTTTTGTAACTGCAGAATTCGTTTGGATAAGGCGACGGGGGCCGCATAGAGTGAATCAAGTGTGAGTCAAATCTCCTTAGGGGTCATGTCGGAACAAACCAGTGAGGTAGTCATGCGGCGGCATGTGCTTTTGGCGGCGGCGCTCGTGCTGATGCTTGGGGCGTGGGACTATGCGGCGGGAGGCGGCGATGATTTCAAGTGCGGGCCCATTGATTGCGATGTGATGAAGGACCACCCGGAGAAGCGCTTCAATGCGCCGTTTACGACCGAGGCGGAAGGCAAGCCGGGCCAGTTGGACAACATCGACGAACTGCGGCAGAAGTTCTGGGACACTTATCCGGACAAGAAGGGGCATGCGGAGGCACGGGAGGCCTTTGCGCAGGCGCTGTTTTACAAGGATATGTTCAATTTGCAGTGGTATCTGTTCGGTTCGGTCGGCAATCCCAAGCCTAGCGCGGTGCAGCGGGGAGAGGACATTCCGGCGAAGTTGGCGGAGGCGATGGGGCTGCTTGTCGATGGGGGGATACCGCCGACGGCAAGGCCGGAATTTGTGGAGTGGGCGGAGGCAGCGCGGGCGGCGCTGGGGGAAGCGAAGACTACCGATGAGTATGCCAGGGGCGGTTGGGTTGCGGGCGCGGGGTTGCTGTCGCCGACTTTTCGGAAGGTCTGGAATCCTGCCGGTAAGGAATACCAGGCGTATGTCATGGAGCGGGACTGGGCGGAGTTCAACAGGAAGGGAGTGGTGCCGGCGGGGTTCAATGACCGGGAGCATTACGCAATCTTCTTGTATTTTCGGTACGGGAAGCTCTCGTATGCGCAGTCGGTGGCGACCTATGAGGGGATGAAGAAGGCACTCTCGCCGAAGGTGGTGGAGGGTGCGGCGGATTGGGTGCGAGCTCAGCCCAAGAAGGAGAACGGGGACCTGGTGGTGACGTTGCCGGAACCGGTGAAGAAAGGGCCCAGCGGCGCGCTAGTGGATGATTATGACGCAGCCTATCCGGAGGATATCACGGGGGTGTACCGCGATCCGAAGATGGCATTTGAGGCGGCGGCGACGAAGGACGATGCGAAGCGGTATCTGCTTTTGCAGTTAGCGAATCGGTATTACGAGGGTCGGTCGTTCTTGCCGAGCACAGCGGACAAGTGGACGTATGCGATGAATGCATACGGGGGGATCGTGAAAGCGTTCGGCGGAGAGGACAAAGTGCTGGCAGTGGCGGAGTCGGTACGGAAGGCAAAGAAGCGAGTGATCAGCGGATCGATCATTGGGGAGAAGGAATTGGGGGCGACGCGGCAGATGCCGCTGGAGACGTTTGAGGACATTATCTGCCGAAAGTATCCGGAGGGGCATCTGAAGGCGGCGATCGCGTTTGGTGAGGATTTTGAGTATCCGGGGAAGGTGGATGTGCCCGGGGAGTACAAGAAGATCACGACAGAGAAGGGAGAGACCGCGTGGCTGGAGGCATCGAAGCGGTCGGCGGCTGCGAAGCCTAATTTGCTGGTCAAGTGGGAGTTGGATGTGATCAGGAAGGAGTTGGAGCAGCCGACGGTGGCGAAGGTGGCCGGTCCGATGGTGGATTATCCGGAGTATCTGGCGTGGAAAGGCTTCGCGCCGGGCGCGAAAGTGACGCTGGTGCAGCGGATATGGTATCAGCAGGTTCAGGGCGGGGACAAGTTGGTGGCGAGGCATCCGGACGATCGCATGACGTATTTGCTGAAGTCGGTGGATGCGGAGCGCGCAGATCTGTGGCGGACGGAGCAGGTGTTTGATCCCAATGGTGCAGCGCATCCAACGCGGGACACGGAGATTGCCTTTCCGGCAAAGATCGAGGCGGACACGAGCGGCCGGACGGCCACTGCGCACAAGGCGATGGGGGTGGTGGAGGACAATGTAGCCTGGCCGCAGGCGGCGCTGTTGGCGATGAGCCGGCCGGAGCGGGGCTTTGATCCGACGCCGGGGAACAAGGATACAGGGGATGAAGACGTGGAGGTGGGTGGACGGAAGATCAAGGCGCACTGGCGATCGGTGACCTACAAGTTTACGGACCAGTCGTATTACAAGGGCGGAACGATTTCGATCAAGGTTTGGACGAGCGACGAGGTGCCGGGGAAGCTGGTGAGAAAGGTGGAGGATCTAGTTGTGCCGCCGAATCCGGCGGATCCTCGGATGATGCAGCCGATGCGGACGGTGACGGAAACGTATGTGGAGGCGATTGCGGGATTTTCGCCGGGAACGGCGGCGGAGACGAAGGGCGTTGAATGGGCGCCGGAGGAGGTGGCACTGGGCGGGAAGAAGATTCTGGGGCCGGGGGATTTGCCGGTGCCGGTGGTCAAGGCAGAACCGCTCCCGCCGCAGAACGGGAGAGGCCAGGTGACGAGGGCGCCCGACACGCCTCTGGTGACCCGGCCGCCGGTGGTGCGTGATCCGGCGGTGATCCGTGCGCGGGTGCAGCTGATGCGGGAGTATTCGCCACTGATGGTGAGGGAGGGGCAGGCCAAGGGGGGAGTGATGCGCGCCCAGCGTATGGGGACGGTGGCGCCGGAAGACGTGAAGACGGCCAACGCGGCATTGGATGAAGACATGAAGGCGTTGAACGCGGCGTTCCAGGGGAGCGAGAGGGCGGAGGTGGAGAAGGCGGCGAAGGCGCTCGAGGAGCATGTGGTAGTGGTGGAGCAGTGGTTGAAGGGCCAGGGAGCGCTCGGAAACGGGCGTTGAAGGGAGGCGGGCGAAGACGGAGGGCCGCGAATCAGAGCATGGATAGACAGGAGTGCGCCGGCCCACGCCGCCAGGAGGTCACGGATGAAAATTCATACGATGAAGGCATAGCGAGCCGCATCGGCTCCGAGTCATACACGGGTACGTTTACTGTAGCTGGTAAATATGGAGGCTTTATCGCTACAGACCACGACGTGATTCTGAATTCAGACATCCATGCGGGCAAGCGTTACACCATCCATTCCGGCGTTGATTTCAGCGCTCACACGTGGCGCCCATATGTAAGCGAAGGCGAATAAAGGCGTGGAACGGGGACGTAGGTAGCGCCACAGCACATTACCGCTTGATCTGGTCAATGGCTGCAGCCCGCTGTTCGAGCGCCTGTGCATCTTCCGGCCGGCTGGTCTTGTGGTAGAGAGCCGCCAGATTCCTCAGGCTCTTCGCAACGTCGGGGTGATTTGGGCCCAGCGACTTTTCGTAGATCGCCAGTGAGCGTTTGTAGAGCGGCTCGGCCACCGCATACTGGCCTTCGGTAGAGTACAGTAGTGCGAGGTTATTCAGGCTCAAAGCCACTGTGGGATTATCCGGCCCCAATGCTTTCTCAATAACCGCCAGGGAACGCTTGTAGAGTGGCTCGGCCGCCGCGTACTGGCCTTGGGTAGAGTACAGCAGTGCGAGGTTGTTCAAACTCTGCGCAACGTCGGGGTGATCTGGACCCAGCGCCTTTTCTCTGATCGCCAGGGAACGTTTGTAGAGCGGTTCGGCCGCCGCATACTGGCCTTGAGTTCGATACAACTCCGCGAGGTTGTTCAGGCTCAGGGCCACGACAGGATGATCCGGCCCCAATGCCTTCTCATTGATTGCCAGGGAACGCTTGTAGAGCGGCTCGGCGGCCGCGTACTGGCCTTGGGCACGATACACTTCCGCGAGGTTGTTCAGGCTCTCCGCAACGTCCGGGTGATTGGGACTCAGCGCCTTTTCTCTGATCGCCAGGGAACGTTTGTAGAGCGGTTCGGCCGCCGCGTACTGGCCTTGAGTTCGATACAACTCCGCGAGGTTGTTCAGGCTCAGGGCCACGACGGGATGATCCTGTCCCAGTGCCTTCTCATTGATCGCCAGCGAACGTTTGTAGAGCGGCTCGGCCGCCGCATACTGGCCTTGCGTACGATACAACTCTGCGAGGTTATTCAGGCTCAAAGCCACGTTAGGATGATCCGGCCCTAATGCCTTCTCAATGATCGCCAGGGAACGCTTATAGAGCGGCTCGGCCGCCGCGTACTGGCCTTGCATCGAGTACAGCAGTGCGAGGTTGTTCAGGCTCTCCGCAACGTCGGGGTGATCTGGACCCAGCGACTTTTCTCGAATCGCCAGGGAACGTTTGTAGAGCGGCTCGGCCGTCGCGCACTGGCCTTGGGTACGATACAACTCCGCGAGGTTATTCAGGCCCGTAGCCACGGCAGGATGATCCGGCCCCAATGCCTTCTCAATGATCGTCAGGGCACGCTTATAGAGCGGCTCGGCCGCCGCATATTGGCCTTGCATGGAGTACAGCAGTGCGAGGTTGTTCAGGCACTCCGCAACATCGGGGTGATCTGGACCCAACTCCTTTTCTCTGATCGCCAGAGCACGTTTGTAGAGCGGCTCGGCCGCCGCATACCGGCCCTGGTCATAATACAGTTGTGCCAGGTTGTTCAGGCTCACAGCCACGGACGGAGCATTCGCCTCGCCTCCCTTCTCCGACAATTCCAACGCCTTCTTCGCCACTTCGATAGCGCGGTCATACTGCCCCTGCCGATAGAGAGATTTGGTCTCGTCGATCAGCTTGTTCCATTCGGTATCCTCGGCCATCACGGTACTTAGCGGAGACAAGAGCCCGCAGCCAAACGCCATGAAGACAACGCAAACGATCCACCGTGTGTTCATGCGTGGCCCCGTCCTTTCTGGTGTCCCATTCGCTCGCCTCGTGATGATCTGATGCCACGACGGCAAGCGGTATGGTTCCCGATTATCGCGAAAGTATGATGGAACCGCCAGACATACACCACGGCCCTGTGCCACGCGAGTCTTTGCCGATTACGTGGCCGCGAGCTCCACGGTATAATCACAGCAGTTTGGCATTAGCGTCACAGCCCTCGAGAGCAAGGGAAGGAACATGCCTGAGCGCATCCCATTTGGAACCGATCGGACGGCAAAGGCCTTCGGGACACGGCTTCTGCGCCGACCCAGCGGCCCTCGACGTCAAACCATCGCTTCCGGCAGCCCAATCTGAGCTGTGACGCACCATCCCATGCATCTCGGGACAGCACAGGCTCTGCCCGCAGGAAGGATACAGCTATGCAGCTTCCATCTCTCCCCGGCGTCGACGATTCACGGGCTTCCCTCACGCATGAGCCTGGCGCCCCGGCGAGTACTCTCCCAGAGGCCTCGGCCGCTACCCGCCGCCAACTCCATCGATTCATTCGCCTGCAACTGACTACCCTTGGCATGGAAGAGCACGATGGTCTCGCAGCCGGCGTCGAGCAGGTTCTTGCCCACGGCCTGCTTGCCAACTACCGCCAGAAGACCCGTCTTCTACGGGGTTACCGCTGCCCGGCCGATTCGTGTATCGAACAGTTCCTCAACGACCTTTGCCGCGAGCAGGGACTACCGGCCGACCTGGCTCTGGCAAGCGAGACCTTCAGCCTCAGTTCGCCTGGCATAGCGCGCGAACTGGCCTTCCCACCCGGTGACGACCACTTTGAGAACTCCTGGCTCAACTCCTATCGCCTGCGCAACGGCGTTCTGCACAATCCGCGCAGCGATCGGCGCACCACCAAGGGCACATTCCACATTGCCGATGTCGGACTTCCCGTTCCCGGCGACAAGGTTGCGGTGCCGTTCGCCGTATTCGCCAATCTCTTCAAGCATGCCGTCAACCCGCCCGAGGAGTTGCTCGCGCTGCCCTTCACGGCCCAATGGCCACACCCAGCGAAGATATTCTGTTCGCTGCTGATTCGGCCCATCGTCTGCCCCGAGATCCCCAGCCTGCGCCCACAGCAGACGATGGAGATCCGATTCTTCGCCCCTGGCAGCCTCGTCAGCAATCTCGACTTCGTTGAGTCGATCTTCGGCAACGGCGGCGATCCCGTCCTGCCCGAGAACGATGCCCGCCTCGATGTCACGCACTGGACCGGCCATACCGGCTGTGTCATCCTCGCGCCCCATCTGGTAAGCCTCACCAAGGCCGAACTGGGACTGCCCGCCTATGACCAGGCCACGCCGCGCCAGCGCCGCGACGGCGCCTGCTGGAAGTCACCCGATGAGCGTTACAACGACGGCCAGGCATTCAAGATCACCTGCCGCTCCTCGCGCGGCGTCATGGTCACCCTCATCGCCGACAACTACTTCGGCTACTGCAAGAAGGAGGTGAAGACGCAGATCAGCTTCGCGGCCAATCTGATGGGCCAGGCCGAAGAGGAACACTCCGGCGGCGCCATCGCTTTCCCCAGCTACATCCAGGGGATTGAGTACCACCCGGCCCCGCTCACGCTGGCCGCCTCTGTGCCGCGGTCCATCGCCGAACTCGCCGGGCAGTTTCCGCAGATCCTGGATGCACGGCCCGAGGGATACGCGCTCGATCGCGCTTTTCCCGAGATCATCTATTTCCCCGCCGATGCCTCAATGGACCTGAACCGCGGAACCATCGAATGGCAACTGGAAGGCGCTGCCCGCTCCATCCCGCTACGTGTCGATCGCATCTACGTCACCCCTGCGGGCCAGCGTTTCTTCCTCAGTCGCCATCCCGGGTCTGGACGATTCCGCATCGTCACCACCATGCCCCACGGCACCTTCTGCCATAAACCCTGCACCGTCAGCGGCGGCGGCAAGAGCGAAATCAGCAAGTCGCTGCTCGATTACATGATCTATGGTCCGATCTACGTCTCCTCCCTCGAGTCCGATCTCGATCAGGTCGAGCAGGTCCTGCGCAGGGATCACAGCCAGCGATGGAAACCCCACCTGGCCGCGGTCTACTACGCCAAGAATACCCCACGCACCATCCTGGACGCCCGCCGCTCGCTGGGCAGTACGATCAAGCTGCTGACGCCCTCGCCCGATTACAATGACCAGTACAACGCATGGCTGCGTTCCGTCCCCAGCGAAATCCTCGCCCTGGTCTTCCTGGTCAAGCGTCTCTACCAGCCCGAGTGGGGCGAGAACTGGCGTGAGCACTTCACCGTCGACACCGTCAACGGCGAGCCCGGCCACGAGTTGAAAGTCGACAACCGCAAGGCCGGCGGCACCTACCTCCGTGTGGGGCTGCTCCCATCCGGCGAATGGCGAACGTTCAAGGTCCGTCAGGATTTCTACCCGGCAACCAAGATCCAGACCGAAGATGACATTACGGCGTCCGTGGTCGTCCCGGCCCCGTGGATCAGTGCCGCTTCCGCCAGCGAGGTTACCGGCAGCGTGAAACTCGTCATCAACTGCGAAGAGCGTCTCTTCCAACGGCCGGACGATGCCATCCACCCGGGCCTGGACAAGCAGACCGAATCAGACTTTGCCCGGACCGACAACTTCTTCTCCAACTACGAGCCGCTGCCATCGCAGGCCGTGCAGCAGATCGTCGATCGCGTAACCGACTTCGACGAGTTCTCGGCCCCAATGCAGCAGTTACTCGCGTCGGCCGCCCAGTCGCAGGGCCTCACCGCCTGCCCGGCCAACCCGCGCCTCGTCGATGGCAAACCATCCAAGAACCCGCGTTATCTGCAACTGCGGCCCGACCTTGCCCGCCCCATTGAGCGCTACCTCACCGAGATGGGCATACGCCTTGCTCGCAATCTGCCGCTGGATGCACCGGTCGTCTTCCCCGTCAACGCAGTCCTGATCGGCCGGCGCAACAATCCTCCTGAAGCCGCCGCGGGTATCCGCAACCTCGCCGTCTACAATCCCATCCACTACCAGGAACTGCCGGAGTTCTTCATGGATGTGATCTGCTCACTGACCGGCAAGAGCCCCTCAACCACCGGCGCCGGCAGCGAAGGTGCGATGACCAAGGGACCGTTCAATGCACTGTTCACCACCGCCGATCTCAACGCCGCCCTTTGCGGCTTCATCCTGACCGGCCTCGCGGGCTACTCTACGGCCGCCGGCTATGTCGGTCCGAACCGTCGCGTCGACCACGATATCAGCCTGCTCGTGCCCGAGATCTGGTGTCGCCTGAGCGACCAGGAGCGCTCCCCGGCCGCTCTAATCGCCAATGGCTGTCTGGAAGAGATCGCTGACTTCACCCATGCCGGCAAAACCATCCCCGCCAGCCGCCTGGGCTACCGCATCACCTACGAGTTCGTCCGCACGTATTTCGGCCGAATCTTCGACAACCCCATGCGCGTGCTGGACGAAGCCATGCTGCGTCCCGAGACCCAGGACATGGATGCGTTCGCCGACGGCATCCTCAACATCGTTGAAGCGCAGCAGCGTGTCGCGCTGCAATACTTCGAAGATGGCAGCATCGGCCAGGCCTGCCCGCCCCTGCAGGCACTGCTCTCGATCATGGCCCACGGCGAGTGTGAGGGGAAAGACGTACACCACCCCGACATCCGCCGCCTCTTCACCCGCGAGTACCTGCTTGCCAGCGACTGGTATATCCAGCGTCTCCGTAACGTCCAGCAGCGCGACGTCCAACGCTGGCAGCAATGCCTGAACTACCTCACCGACTGGACCGAACATCAGTCCGACGCCGCTCTCGCCCGGCAATTGGGCATTCCCGGTCGCCTGGCTCACGCCCAGCGCGAACTGCAGCGGACCTCCGCACCGGCGTACTGCGATGCTCTGAAAGGAACTATCGGCGCGGACGCGATATGATCGCATTGTCTCTCGACGGCCGCGATTGCATGGTCGAGGAACCCGGTTACAAACCTTAGGCTCTGATTCACAATTCAACGTGCGAGGCGAAGATGGCGGATCAACAGGCGGTGGCGGTGGCCAATGCGTTGCGGACGAGAGGGTACGCGGTGTTGCCGGCACCGCGCGAGGTGGAATTCGGCCAGGCAGAGGTCAGCGTCGATGGCCTTTGGGAAATGCACCTGGATGGCGTTGGCAGCGACGACGTGGCCGTGCGGGCGATGGTTGAGGCCTGGAGGCTACGGCTTGGGACTGGAGACGGTCGGTTGCGACTGGCGGTGAGAGCAGATGCCGTAGCCACCGGAGCCGAGCCGCAGTGTCACGCCCAAGGGTATCTGCTGCGCATAGCCGAAGGGGAGATCGAGGTCGTGGGCAACAGCCGACAGGGCTTGTTCTACGGCGTACAGACCCTGTTGCAGCTTCTGGACGGACCGCGGCCGGGCGGCCTTCCAATGATTATGATTCGTGATTGGCCGCGCTATGCCCTGCGGGTCGTGCACTGGGACACCAAGCACCACCAGGACCGGCCCGAGACTCTCAAGCGACTCTTTGACTCTCTTGCGCGGCTTAAGGTGAACGCGGTTTCCATGGAGATCGAGGATAAGTTCGAATACCCATCGCATCCGGTCATCGGCGCTCCGGGCGCGTTCACCGTCACCGAGATGCAGGAGCTGACGCGGTATGGCCTGGACCGGTACGTGCAGCTCATCCCCAATGTGCAGGCCCCAGCACACATGACGTATGTGCTGAAGCATAAAGAATTCGCCCACCTGAAATGCGATGGCAACAACTATCAGGCGTGCGTGGAGGACCCCGAGGTCCAGCGGCTGATTTTCGACATGTACAGCGACTGCTGCGCCGCTACGCCGGGCGTGGAGTATTTCCACGTCTCGACCGACGAGGTCTATTATGCGGGCATCTGTGAAAAGTACCGCAAGCCCTATAACCCGGAGAACCGCAGCCTCGCATTGGTGGATTTCGTAAAGGCGGCACACGCGCACCTGAAGAAGCTGGGGCGGAAGGTCCTCATCTGGGCTGAATACCCCCTGCTGGCCGAACACATCAGCCTGCTGCCCAGCGACATTATCGACGGCGTCGTCGGCAATGACCGTATGCTTGAGGAGGAACTCAAACACGGCATGCGGCACCTGGCCTACGCGTCGATGCAGGGCGAGGAGTTGCTGTTCCCCAACTACTTTCCCACCAGCGACGACCATGGAGGCGGCGGAACGAACAACGGGAGGCTGGCCGATGGATTCGTCGTCACGACGGCAGGGAAAGCCGCGCGCGGCAATCCGATCGGAACGTTCTGCGCAACATGGGAGGATTCGGGACTGCACGGCGAAACGTTCATGCTGGGCTGGGCGGCCATGGCGCAGTTCTCCTGGAGCCCCGGAACTACGACGGTGGGCCAGACCGTCGCCGATTTCATGGATGTGTATTACGGGCGCTCGGCCGGCGGCATGACCGAGGTGTATCAGCTCATGCAGCAGCAGGCGCGGTTCTGGCAGTCGATATGGGATCGGCCGATCTCAACCGTGCGCGGGCCGATGTACGGCAACTCCCGGCGCAAGCATCCATACACCCGAGAGGACTGGACACTCTCCGCCCCGGCGCTCCCGGCCGGTCCAGACCTGCGTGTCGAGCCGGTGTACTCAGCGCGATACGGGCACCTGGTCGCCCAAACGCCGCAACGCCTGGCGGAGAACGACCGCCTCATCGGCAAGCTCTACGAGGCTCTGTCGCGCGTCCAGCGGAACGGATACAGCGTAGAGGTGTTCCTGTCGCTGGCGTACCTGATGCGGCATACGCTGGAGATGCTCATGGCGATGCAGAGCGTAGAGAATACTTTGTCATCCGCGCACGAAGCGCATGTCGCCGGGGACGCGGCCAACGCGGCGGCGCTCCTGGTTCGAGCCCACGGAGCCGCCGGCAGCGTGATTGCAGGACGAGCCGTGGCCCTGCGGCGCCTTGAGCAGGTCTGGGAAAAGAGCCGCTATCCGCGCAACCGCAGCGTTGGCGGGAAGCAATTCCTGCACGTGATGGATGACGTGAAGGACCACTTCGCAGACCGTCGCGCCGACCTGAGCTACATGACCGCACCGGAAGAGAGCATGGGGCTGGAGCAGTGGCGCGGGCAGTTGGCGCAGGCTATCGCGAATTACGCAAAACAGCACGGACTGGCAGTGACGCTGCCGGAGCAGGAAGCCGAACCGTACTATGGGTGATGTCGCGCTGATCAGACGCCGCGTGGCGGCAGTTGCATCACCAGCCAGTCCGCCATCGGCCCCACTTGCCCAATCAGTTGTGGCCAGTCATGGTTCCCTCCGGGGATCACCACATACTTCACCGGCACGTCTACTTCCCTCAGCGCCTTCGCCAGCTTTTCCGCATGCGGCAGTGGCACCGCATCATCCTTATCGCCATGTGCGATGAAAAACGGCGGCAGCCCCGCTTTCGCCTGATACACCGGCGATACCGCTCTCGCGGCCATTTCCTTCTGCTCTTGCGTCTTCCCGTCCTCGCCGCCAGGGAAGATCAGCTTCCAGTCTTTCAGGTACGGCCCATACTTCACCCCGCCCACCCCGCCCCAATCCAACAGATCCGTGGCCGGACACAACAGCCCCACCGCCTGTACCGCCGCACCCTCTTGCGCTGCATCACTCTCCATCCCGCGGATCGCCGACAGTGCCGCCAGATGTCCCCCGGCCGACACTCCCGTCAACCCTAGCCAGTTCGTCTTGATCGCATACTCCCCTGCCTTCGCCCGCGCCCGGATTTCCCGGATCATCATGTGCACATACGCGACCATCTGGTCAATGGTGAACGCCGATGACGACCCCGGACGCACCGCGAACACCGTAAACCCCCGCTGGCACAGCTCCCTGAAGTAGCCGGCCGCCTCGTGCGCCTCGGTCACTCTCCGCGGCGATGTCCATCCACCACTCGCCACACACACCAACCCATACCCCTTCCCCGGCGCATTGGCCACCGTGGGCACAAACACATCCATCAAGAGTCCGATCCCATCCGGCTGCACACACACCACATTCCGCTGCGCAACATACGACATGATCGCGTCACCTTCCTTCGTGCCTATTTGATCCTGAAACACTCCATCGCATTCTCATAGCAATACGCCTGCACCTCGCGCATCGTCGGCAGGTGTTTTCTCGCCCAGGAAATCTCCTCCTCGATCACATCCGACTTCACCCCATCCACCTCCCACCGATGAAATCGCATCGGCCCATCAGTGCCCACCAGCATCTTCTTATGCTTAAACAGCCTTCCCATCATGTCGAACATCAGCGGATAGTGCGACAGCCACGACGGCTCTACATAGCAGTTCTCAAACGACACCGCCATAAACACCGATTCCTCGATCGGCGAGGAGTGTCCCAGGATAAATCGCAATTCCTTCCGCTTCTGCATCACCGGCATGAACGCTCCGGAATTGGCTCCGGGCATCGGGTGCGTATGCGAGATCATGTACAGGTCGCGTTCCTTCGCAAAATCAAACACACGCCCGTAGTTCTTCTCGTTGATCTCTTTTCGATCCCCTGGCGGATGAACCTTTACCCCCGTGATCTCCGGATGTTCCTTAAACGCCTTCTCCATGACCCTCATGTACCCCTTCTCATTGATATTCACCCAATACGCGAGCTGCACCATTTTCCCGAACTTGCGCTTCAGCGCAAACCCCTCCCCATTCAGCTTCGCCGCATCCTTATATGCCGATGAAAGCAGGATCAAATTCATCCCATCCACATGCCCGCTCTCCAGGAACTTCGTACACCGCCCCTCGCTCCCCGGATAAATGTGAATATGCGAATCAAAGAACTTGATGCTGGCCATAGCCTCTCCTTACTTGGTGTCCACCGATAGAGAGAACAAGCTGCGGACGTTGGCTTCCCGGATCCGTCGCAGTTCTCTCTGCGTTACCTTGGCCGCCTCGATCTTCATGAGTTCCGCCCGCGTGCACAGGAATGGCGTGTGCGATCCAAAGACCACCCGGCCGGCCGGCACATCGCGCAAAAGCGTCTTGACCGTATCGCAAGCCTCGATGAAGGACAGGTCCACCATCACCTTCGGGGCCTTCGCCGCAAGCTGCACCGCCTCGCGATAGTAAGGGCACAGGGCAATGATCGCAGCCTCGGGAACGTTCTGTGCCAGCTTCGCCACATCCTCCACGCTCACGCCGCTGATCCGCAACGGCGCATACATCCCCCGCTCATCCTCCACCCGCATCTGCACCTGCAGCACCATGCGCCGCGAAGCAACCTGCCTCGCCACCTCGCACATCATCGGCGACGAGAGGGAATACTGGTGGTAGTTGGGATAAACCTTTACGGCATGCACCCCGCGCCCCGCCCACTTGTCCAGGCTCTTCGCCCAGTTGGCCAGCACCGGATTAATCGTCGGCACCATCCTCAGCCTCGGATACGTCCGCAGATGCTTTGCAAGCTCCTCATCGCAAGCATCGATATCGGGACAAAGAATCGCGTCGGCCGACGAGACCCACGCCTGGTCGATCCCCAGGCCCGCAAAATGCCGGTCCAATTGCCCGGCCGTCCGCAGGGCAAATCTCTGGAATGGCCAGTTGCCCAAGGATGCGTTCACGTCGATGATCATCGCTTGCCCCCTTCCAGCTTCAGTACTTTCCGGGCATTGTCATACAACACCTTGCGACGATCCGATGCCTTCAGTTCGGCCCCCAGCACCTTGCCAAGCTGGCAGGAGAAATCCCGCCCGCAGACATCGCTGCCGAACACGACGCGATCTGCTCCCAGCATCCGCACCGCATATTCGACCATCCCCGCCACCGGCTGGGATCCCGAGGTATCAACCATGACGTTCTTGCATTCGGCAACATCCAGCACGCCCCGCACCCCGGCCGCCACGACATGCGCCATGATGATCCTGCAGGCAGGGAATCGGCGTGCCAGGTCGGCGATATCCGATGGATCAGACTCGTGCGGATACTTCTCGTGCGACTTGTACCATGCATGGTGCAGGACCGGCACATCCAGATCCGCGGCCGCCTCCATCAAGTGCCGCATCCGTCGGTCTCTGGCGTTGAGGTCAATCTCAAGCTTGACCCCGGACAGCCCCGCCCGCACACACCGCTGCACCTCCTCGCGTATGACGGCCCGCGGCAACGTGGGGTTGATGAAACAAAAGCCGCTGACGAATCCTGGATCGCGACGCACCAGGGCGATCGTCGAGTCGTTGATCTTGCGGATTCCCTCGCGACTGGCGCGGATGCCGTACCGGAAGACATTGCCCAGCAGGCATACGTGAGAGATCCCGACAGCCTTGGCTACGCGCTTGAGGCGTTCCATCGCCGCGAAGTCCGTCCGCGGTTCGGCACTAAGGCAGTGGTGCACATGCAGGTCAATGATCATGCCTGGACCTCTATACTTATTTCTTCACATCACCACAAGCCTGGTCCAACCGGTCCAGAGCTTCATCGACATCCGCCTCGGTGTGGCTGAAGTTGACGTAGGACACGTTATACAGCGACACGCCGCGCCGATACGCAGCGCGGAAGAACCGGTCGGGAATATCTTCCGCACTCCCCGGTCCAAAGACGATTTGCGGGCACGGCCAGAATCCCCTTGCCTGAATCGGCAGCTTGTGCCGGGCGGCGAGATTGTTGAACCCCTTCCACATCCGCTCACCCATCCGCCAGAGGTAGCCAACGACATCATTGGTCCGATAGAACTCCAGAGCTGCCTTTGCAGCCGCCAGCGACAGCGTCTCGCCGCCAAGCGTGGACGTGATGACCACCTCTTTGAGCTTGTCCATCACGTCGGCCCGGCCAGCATACGCCGACAGCGGCATCCCATTGGCGATGCCCTTGGCAAAGATGGAGAGATCAGGACTGATTCCGAAGTACTCCTGCACCCCGCCAATGGCGATGCGATAACCGGTGACGATCTCGTCGAGCACGAGCAGAGTGCCCTGCTCCCGGGTCAGTCGGCGAACGGCCGGGTAAAAGTCTTTGCCGGACGCGATGTCGGCATAGTCGGCGGCGACGACGACGGCCGCGACATCGCCCGAGAAGCGCTCCATGACCAGGCGAACGGATTCAATATCGTTCCACGGGCACGCATGGTGAAGTTCGGACAGGCATTGCGGTACTCCCGGCGGAGCATCGGCAGCCGAGCGTCCAGGCAGCACCCGTCCGCCAGCAGAAAGGCTATTAAGCCACCCGTTGTAGCCGATCTGGATCACATGCTGGCGTCCGGTAGCATGGCGCGCAAGGCGGATGCATGCCGCAACCGCTTCGCCTCCGGTTTTCAGGAACCGCACCTTCTGGGCTGAGGGAACCGCATCGCGGATCATCTCCGCCACTTCGCACTCCAGGGGATGCGGATGACCAAAAGCAATGCCCTGTTCCAGTTGGCAGCGAATCGCCTCGTCCACCGGGCCAAAGCCATACCCCAGCGTCACGGGCCCAAGCGAATTGCGGAAGTCGATGTACTCCCGTCCATCGGCATCCCACACTCGACACCCCTTCCCGCGAACGATGACACCGGGCTCCTCCGGCATCAGCCGCGCCGCTTTCGAGCAGGTACTGGAACCCCAAGGCATCACATCATGCAGTCTACGGGCCCATCGCTCAGAAGAACGAGCGCCCGAGCCGCGCGAGTGCGGAGCCTCATCGCGGGCAAGCAGTCGCTGTGCGTTGCCGTAGAACAGATCCTCGACGAATGATCGTGGGAGCTTCATGCGCTCCACTGCGTGTTTGATCGCGCGCAGCTCCTCGTACAGGAACGAAGTGAACTGAAGTTTCCCGTGATCATCCGAGATCGAAAGCTTCCAGGGAACCGGAGTGACGTAAGTGTACTGGTCGTTGATCTCGACGCTCTTACCGGGAGCGATGGCAATGGGCATGTCCGAGCCATACAGGATACGATCACGCGGAAAGATGCTAAAGAGGTGCTCCATGACCTCCCAGTGGTTGACCATCGCCAGATCAACGTACAGGTTGGGCAGATGCGCCAGCGGCGCGATATTCCCCACGGCGTTCTTCAGGAAATACGCCCGGCCAATGTGGGCCAGGATGACCCGGGCACGCGGATAGCGACTACAGATGTCAATGAGCTGCTGCTGATTCAGCGGATCGGCCAGACGCTGCGGCCGGGGAATATGCAGCATGATAATGCTGCCAAACTCATTGGCGATCTCCATTCCCCAGTCTGGCAGCATCTGGTGAATTGTGGCTTGAGACAAATCGCCGCGGACGTAATCAGGATACGGCTTCAGTCCCACAAACCGGCCGGCCGCCAGATCTTTGCGAAGAAGCTCGGGCGTATCGTTCTGCGGGTCAAACAGGCGAAGAGGGAACAGCTTCTGCTTGTCGCAAACCGTGGCGACGTAGTTGTTGTTTCGATCGAAATCGTAGCTGGGGTCAGGAAAACCAAAGCACATCGCCTGTACATGCTTCCCCGGAAGAGCGGCCGCGTAGTCCGCAAGGAGCTCTTGTGCACCATACGCCCGCATCGGATGGCCGGCACAGGAAAAGGTGCCCGAGCCCGGGATGGTCGCATCATCCAGGATGTGGGAATGGACATCAAAGATCCGCTCCGGCAAGAACGAAGCAAGTTCCTCCTCCCAGATTCGACGATTGTATGGCTGATTTGCGGGGATCTGTTTCCAAGTCATATGTGGCACCTTCTGGCAACGTCTCGCTCACTTACGTGTTCCGGCCAGTTCCCCCATCACCTTGTCCCAACGCGCCTGCATATCGGGCAAATAGAAGTCCGGGACGTAGCCAAGCTTGAGGTAGGTCGCGATGGCCGGCAGGCGCCAGTCGTCGGTGGTCAGGAGGATTCGCTCGTATCCACGCTCCAGCAGCCCGCGGGTAACGGCAGCGCAGACGGCGTAGCCCAGGCCCTTGCCTTTGTGGCGAGCATCACCGGCAACATATTGGAGGCTGCCGGCGTTGGGCAGTTGCTCTCTGGGATCGTGATCGGCAAACGCCGTCGCAACAAGATCGCCGGTCGGAACATGCTCGATCACGAAGTACATGTTCGGCAAGGAACGCTCAAACGCCTTGCCAATCACCGTATCATCCCAGCCGGTAAAGCCTGCGCCGTCCATGAGTTGACGGTATTTCCCAAAGTCCGCCCGGGTAAGCTGGCGCAAACGATAATCCGGCGGCAACTTCACCTCCGGAGCACTCCGATTGATGTCAAAGAGCATGCGAAGCTGCCCGCATGGCGGCATGTAGTCGGCCGTCCACTTCCGCGAATCCGGCACCTCGACCCACCGCCCGTTCTCGCTCGCGGAGATTTGGCTGCACAGACCAGGGAGCGTCATGTCCATGGCGACATCAATGCCGATATCGGTCGGCCGTTTTCCTGCGATGGCATCGACGAAGTCGATCACTTCAAAGTAGTCGCCACCGCCGTGCCCGGCCCTGCGGGCGATCTCCGAGGCGTTCTTCCAGTCATCGGGAAGGAACTTCTCCTCTAATTCCTCCAGGCGCATCCATTGGTTTGGGTCTTTGGACAAAGCGCGAAGCCAGATTCGGTTGGGTTCGCCATGCGCCCGCGCCGACTCATAGCAGCCATCCGTTCCTTGGAGCTGATAATTGTGCATCCCATGGGGGCGATCCGAGAGCATGTCGATGCGAAGCTTGACCATTCCCCCTTTCTGCATGCGACAGAGGGTTAGGACGGAATCCTCCTGCTCATATTCATCGCCGCGCGGGTCACGGTAGTGGTGCCCCGATCCGCCGTGACAGACATGCGTCACGCGGTCACCCGGCATCCACTGGAGCAGCGGGCCAAGGGAGTGCGTCGGATAGGTATTGCCATTGATACCCGTCTGCCACTTGCGCCGCCACTTGGTGATCTCGTTGAGTCCCTTGAGTTCGTGCAGGTACTCAGCCTCACCGAAGTAGGTCTCGCCAAACAGGCCTCGCCTCACCAGTTCGCGAACCAGAGCATTGGAGCGGATATAAGCGTAGTTCTCGGCCATCATGTAGACCGCCTTGCTCTTTCGGCAGGCGATGGTCAGATCACGGCACTCGTCGATCGAGACGCCCGCCGGCACTTCGCTCAAAACGTGGATACCCCGTTGGATGGCGGCAATCGCCTGTGGCACATGCAGGGGCATCGGCGTGCCGATGATCACCGCATCGAGATTGCCGCGCTCAAGCATGTCGTCGTAGCTGGTGTATTGATCCGTAGCGCCCAGGCGATCCTTGGCCTTGGGCAGTTCCTCCGCGTTGGTATCGCAGACCGCCTGGATCCTCACCTGGGGCATTGCATCACAGGCGGACTTGAAAGAAGCACCGCGGCCGCAGGCGCCGACGATGCCGAGTCTGATCTGGTCTGTGGCCATGAATACTCCTTATCAGATCACGTGACAGCCAAAGCCAACAAAGGCGGCAAAGGCTTTGAGTGCTTCTACGTTTCCATTGAGCACCATGGCGCTGTGATGGGTACCGCCGTGGCGCGAATAGGTTTCCAGGAAGTCGCCCAGCGGCCGGCCAGGGCGAATCCAAGTGCGTACCTGCTCCTGCATGGAGGGGTGCGTCGAGTCATCGAGGACCTCGACCGGCGCCAGAAGCAGGTCGAAGGAGGCATCCGGGCCAGGCGTGAGGTTCACCAGAACGGCCGGGCCGGGCCTGCACGCCGCAGCAAGAATGGCCGGATTGTTTGTATCGCTCAGCGAATATGGCTTCTCACACAACAGCGCCTTGCCGGCCGACAGAGCCGGGTTGATCTCGCCCATATGCGAGAGGAACAGCGTGTTGCCCTTCCAGTCCGGGCAGAAGATCTCGGTGAACGTAGTGTCACCGAAACTGCGGGCCAGAGCGCCAACCAGCGAAGCGGTGAGTACATCGCCCTCGCCCGCATAGCCGATGCCACGCGACATGGCCTTGGAGGCCTCCAGGAACGGTACCGTATCTATCGGCTCCTGCCTGCTGTTGAAGCACCCGAAGTTCATGCTGAAGGCACTGTAGCCGCCCTCTTCCAGGCACTTACGCAACGCGAGCGAGACGCGCACCGAGCGGCGATGCACCCCTTCAGATGCGGTAACGCGATAGAGTTCGCGGTCGCGAGCGATCTCCGCGTCAAGTTCGGCAGCGCTGAGACGCTTGGCAAATCCAACCAGATCGGTGGGGTCAATCTGGTCCACCTTGATCCCCAGCAGCCGGGCCAATTGCTCTTCGGGCACCGAAAAATCGCCCATGCCGACAAAGGCATCGCCCACGCGCAGGGCGCGGGTGCTGCGCAGTGACTTCGCCGCGGCCGCCGCGCGGACCAATTGCGCCGTGCGCTGCAGCACATTGGACTGTGTCAGATGGCCGGCGGCAATCTCGAAGTGTTTGCCCATCCGCCGCAGCACGCTGGCCAGATCCTGCACACCGTGAATCCCGTGGTTGTAGAGCAGGCGATTGATGTCGGTGGACTGGTCGAAACTGTAGTCCATCGTGGTATCGCAGAGGATCACGGGCAGCGACGTCCGAGCGAGCAACTCGGCCGAAACCAGCGACGGTGAATACGCTAGATGCAGCGTGACAACCGCATCAACGTTGCCCTTCTCCATGAGTTGCAGGGCGTGCTCGGCTTCCTGGCGCGTGCGGACCACTGGCGTCTGTACGATGGTAATGCCCTGCTGCTGCAGACCGGCGGCAACCTGCGCTGCGAACGGGTCGAGCACCTTGCGCATTTCCGGCAGACGGTCATCATAGAGTTCAAGATACAGCGGAAGAAGTCCGGCGGAGGGTTTCATGGTTTCCTCGTAAAGTGCACGGCTCCGCCTACAGGCAAGTGCGCGTAGAGCCGATCATAGAGCTTCAGATACTGGTCATAGCGTCGGTCAAACGTGGCTTGGATCTTCGCGCCGGCACGCGGCAGCGCCGTAGAGCGAGTGCGTATGATCGGCTTGTGCAGGCCATAGAGAGCACCGCGTGGGCCGGCGGTGTCCTCATCACCCATCATGCGGATAGGCAGTGGATGCATGGCGGTCGAGAGAAGCTGCTGGAAATGCCGCCCCTTGCTCGCGCCGCCAGAGAGAACTGCAACGCTGACCTGGCCGGCCGCGATGACCTCCTCAAACACTCGACGCGTCTCACAAACCATCGCCAGTGCCATCGCACGCATCAGATCCTCTCGCGTGGTGGTGGCACTGACGCCGAAGAAGCTGCCACCACCGAGAGTATCCGGCGTGAGTGGATTGGGCCTGTTAAGCCATGGCAACGCGCACAGGCCATCGGAGGGAAACAGGGAATCGGAGAAGATGCGATCGATCGCCGAGAACTTGATCCCGGGGTCGAGCAGGCTCTTCCATGCCCAGTCCCAGGTGACGTTGCCGGTTAGAAGCGGCTGACAGACCATGTATCCTGACCCGGCCGGTGAGGGTAGAACAAGCTGAAACGGGCTGGTCCAGTTGGCGGTTTCAGGAAGAACGAAGTTGCCTACCCAGGCGGTGCCAAGAGAGAACTGGAGCGGACGGGCGCCCTCCGGTGCTGCGCCGACGCCGGCGAGATAACCAGCCTCGTGATCCATATACGGACCAGCAACCGGGATGCCAGGGCTAAGTCCAAGCAGCTTGGCGCCGGCGGCAGTCAGCGTGTGGGTCTCATGGTCTTTGCGCATTGGGGAGACGAGCGAAAGATCGGCCCCGATCAGCGCCATCGGGGCAGGATCAAGATCACCCTTGGCCACGTTGTAGCAGCCGACCTGGAGCGCGTTGCCGGCATCCTGCCGCCACTGACCGGTAAGCATGAAATACAGCCAATCTCCGGCGCCGGCATAGATGACATTGCCTTTGAGCAATGCCGGGCGAGTTGCGCGAAGCCACAGGATCCGAGCAAGACCTGCCCCCGGCTCATCGCGCCAGGAGAGTTGCTGCCAGAAATCGGTAGTGACCCTTGCTTCCACTTCCCGGCAATGGGGAAGGAAGCGCATGTCGTTCCAGAGGATCATCGGAGTGCGAACCTTGCCGGTGGAGCGGTCAGCAAGGATGCAACTGCCGCCCTGGGCCGCCAGACCAAGGCCAGCGACACCGCGCCATCTCTGGCCCAATTCGGCGCGGATTTCCGCGAAGGTGCGCTTCAGAGCTCGAATGACTTGCGTTGTGTCGAGTTCACGCTTGCCGGCGTTGTCCACATCAGGTTCAAGGCGGCAACTCGCCTGGGCTACCGCCTTACCGGTCTTCTGGTCGAAGGCGCAGGCCTTCAGGACGGTAGTGCCGAGGTCGATGCCGATGAGGATGGCCATCACTGCACCTGCACAGTCTGCGCCGACTGTTGCGAGCGCAATGCCGCGGTGAAGACCGCGTGAGTGCCAGCCGCCTCTTCGAGCGTGGCGAGCCCAAACGGGAGCTGCGCCTGAGGACCCTTGTCAATCTGGTCGCAGAACGCCGCGATCATCTGCAGCATCGTGTCGCCAAATCCAAACTCGAAGATACTGCCGGTGATGGTCTGGTAGATCGTCTCGTATCCGAGCTGCTCTTCCTGCCACGCCTGCGGCTTCCCCGGCGTATAGGCCAGAGTAAACAGCGAACGCGGCTGCCGCGTGCTGAAGCGGGCGGAGACAGCGGTTCCCTTGACGCTCAGATACCACGTGTTGGTTTCACCGGGGGCGATACGCATCATTTTCGCGATCAGCGGGAAGCGGTCGCCGAACTCAGTGGCCGCCTCGCACAAGAGCGTGGCATTATCCCATGTCTCGCAGGGAACCATCTCGCTGCTGCCGGCCGATCCGGGACGCTGCGTAAACACCTTGCTCAGAATCGCCCGCAGGTTGCAGATCTGCCAGCCGAGGCGAAGCGGCACATGTAACACGTGCATCCCCAGATCGCCCATGCACCCATACTCTCCGTTGTTCGCCACACGGCGCTTCCAGTTGATCGGCTTCTTCGGGTCCATATCGGACGAGTGAAGCAGCCCACATTCCACCTCAATTATCCGTCCCATCTCGCCTTTGCACACCATCGAGATGATCCGCTGCGCCCCGGGCCAGTAAGGGAACTCCGAACAGCAGCGAACGATCAGCTCCGGGCGCTTCTTCGCTTCACTGGTGATCGCCACATTGGCCGCCTGGTCGATCCCGAATGGTTTCTCGCCCAACAGATGTTTGCCCGCGCGGATGCAATCGCTATACACCTGCTGATGCAGGTCGTGGGGAACGGCGACATAGACCGCATGGATCGCGGGATTCTTCAGAAGCTCGCGGTAATCCGCGACGAGCTGCGCGGGTTTTGGTTGGCTCAGTGCGAAATACTCCAGCGCGGCGGGCGTCCGGTCGGCGACGCCGACGATGCTCGGCCGGACGGGATGGCCGGTCAGATGGCCCCATCGGGAAACGGCCGACGCGAATTCGCGCCCCATTAAGCCGCCACCGATGATGCCAATGCCAATCTCACGCATCTATGTCTCCTTCGCCACGAAGCGTACCTCAATAGCGAGTTTCTTCAGCCACGCGCGATCGGATGCCGTAACGCTGGCATCGGTATAGACGGCCGCGACATCATCCCACGGAGCATAGCGAAACAGCCCGCGTGCTGCGAACTTCGTCGCGTCGACCGCGACCACGCGGCGGCGCGCGCCGGACATCATTGCCTGGGAAGTGCGAGCAATCGCCATATCGGTGGTGAACAAGCCGTCTTTCCCCGCAGCATCCGCACCCAGGACCGCGATATCGGATCGAAACCGGCGGAGATTCTCCTCGGTCAGCGCCCCAGACAGATCCGGGTCATTCCGGCGTACCGTACCGCCCATCAGGATGACCTCGATGTTCTGCTGAGCATGGAGCACAGCCGCGATCGGAAGCGATGTGGTCAGCACCTTGATGCCGGGGATATTGGTGATGGCCCGCGCCACCTCCAGCGCTGTCGTCCCGGTATCCAATGCCACAACCATCCCGGGCTTGATCTCTGCCGCCACAGCCCGGCCAATCGCGCGCTTCTGTCGTTCGTTCTTCTGCCCCTTGCGCACAAATGCAAGCTGTGCCAGGGCGGCCGGCGAGGAAATGGCCGCCCCATGCGACCGAACCAGGTGCCCCTCATCCTCCAGATACTGAAAATCGCGACGAACCGTCGCCTGGTTCACGCGAAAGCGCCTTGCCATCGCGGCCACTTCCAACTCGCCCCGCGTGGCCAGTAGCTCGAGAATGTCTGCCTGCCGTCGGTTCATGCAACTCCCGATGCCTGCTTCTCAACCGCGACCAAGGCGGCGCTGAGCTTGTCCACGACCAGATCCACCGCCTCAGGCGGAGCCGTCAGCGGAAGCTTGGTCAGGGCGGCCGGCGGAATGGAGCTCTTGTACGTTTGCACGCTGATATCAAGCCCCATCGCCTCAGCCTGCTTGGTGAACGCCCGTGCCGAAGATACATCGTGGAAATGGATGCCGAGCAACTGCCGCCGGCCCTCGACGCCTTTCACAATCGAACGATGTCCATCCGCAACCTCGCGGATGCGAGTTTCGAAGTATTCGCCGATCGCGCTGGTGACCTCGGCATTGGCCAGAGCCCATCGCATCGCAACCAGGTATGCCAGCGAAGCGATCTCCTCCTGTCCATTGGTCACCAGTGCGCCGAACTGCGGCAGCACATCCAGATCGCCACAGAAGATCAGGCGTGACGCGGCATACTCACCGCCAGGAAATCCCTTGCCCAACCCGATCATCGCCGGCTTTAGGCCGTACTCACGGAACATGAACAGCTTCGGACTCCACAATCCGGTCTGAATCTCATCGATGATCATCGGCACATCGTGCTGATCGCACAGCGCCTGCATTCGATGCAAGAATTCAGAGCTGAGCGTGGTAGCGCCATAGTTCATCAGAATCAATTCAAAGAAGAATCCGGCGATCTTGGTGTGGCCGGAATCGTTCTCGCGGAAGACACGCTCCAGGTCGGCGATATTATTCGGGCGGATGGCGCGAACGCGATAGATCCCGTGTTTCTCCGCCGACTGGCGGATGGCCGGCCACATGCCGCGCATCGTTTGGGCAAGGAGCGTGGTGCCGTGGTAGCCGGCCGTGATATCGCCCTCCTCGTCAGCCATGACCAGCAGCACAGGCACCCTACCCTCATACTTCGGCTCGGGAGAGTCTGCCTGGGCGCGATAGAAGCGAGCCAGGACAATCTTGATCGCGGCTTCCAGGGCAAGGCTACCGGTCTCAAGGTTCAGCACGCGATCCGGCCCGCCGCTGGCCGCCCCGGCGGCCGCCACCAACTGCTCTTCAAGCAATCGGGTAACGTGGCCGCGGGTATTGTTATGCGTGGCATTGGGGATGCCCAGTTGCCGCGCGTGCTCCAGCAGCCGCCAGCCGGGGAATCCGTGGCCCAGCGACACATGATAGTGTTCGGCCTTGGTGATCACGTGCAAGTGTCCATCCTCGGCAAGGCGAAACATGCCCGCCGTGGACACAGGAGCCATCGCCTTGCGTGTGGCAGCAGCGTACTTCGCGGTCGTCGCCCCACCGGCCGAGTGCGTCAGTGGATCGGTAACCTGCTGACCCACCTTCTCCAAGAGCCTCACTTGTTGCTGCTGGAACGATTCCGGGAGCAGATCAACAGCCCGGCAGGCCAGTTCCATGGCAGCATCTTCATCGCTGCCATGCAGCAGGGCATGCCCCCGTGCCACAGCCGAGACATACTGCTCGCCGAGCAGATCACGCAACGAAACCGAAACCGGCACGAATCGACGTTGGCGTAAGGTGGCCATGCCGAGAATTATCGTATTCTGCGCGTTTTACGCAATAGCGCACAGAAACAAACACTCAACCACCTTTGGTGCTGCGGTAGAATCCCGTCTCGGCCGAGCGCCAGTACTTGATCATGAGCCTGACCTTCTTCTTCAGATTCGCCAGCACATCAGGGCCGTACACCAGGGCCCCTTCCAGCGCCTTGTCTTTCACATGGTGCAGCAGCGGCACCGGCGACTTCTCCATCAGCCGAATCAACTCATTGGTATTATCCAACTCCCAGCGGAGTGCACGAGCCATCATGAACAGTTCCGGCGAACCCATGTTACCATCGTTGGACTGCGGAACCGGCGCAGGATCGACCGAAGTAAGCTTCGGAGCCTTGTCCCGCTCGATGATCAGTTGGCCAACCTGTATGACATTATGCACGGTAAACGCAATGCAGGCTTTGGCGCGAAGCTTCAGCGCACAGATCTCCAGGGCCCGCCTGGCTTGCGAAGTCTTCGCCGCCTTCGCCGCCGCCTCGAATCTTGCTGCGACACCTTTGTAACCGTCCACCACACCGTACAACGGCGCACAGATCTGCGCGACATGCTCCCAACTGCTCACGCAATTGCGGCCGGTCGTGTTCAAGTAGTCCAGATACGTCTCAGGCTGCGACTCGCGTGACTGGTAGATATAGGGCTCCCAGTACGACCGCTCCTCAGGCGTAAGCATGTTCTGATATGCCACCAGCGGCCGCACCAGCCAGCGCAAAGCAATCGCGCAGAAGTATGGCGGACGGATCGCTTGTTCGGCGGCGACGATTTCCTTCAGCGCATACCATCCATCAACCACCTGATTTGCGACCTCTTTACCATACATCGCCTCGGCGATCTTGAGCGCCACGCCCATGCGATCCTGCTCCGTCTGTGCCGGCGGCTCATTCATCGCAACCGTGAACGCGGTGCGGAAACTATCGGTCAAATTCGGCGCCTCAAAGGCGCGCGCCCTTCCCGTCTTCATCCGCGCAACCGCGTTGATCACACTCCACGGGCTGTCGACCCCGAGTCCCAGGTAATCACCCGTATCGCCCGCCGTGCTCAACCGATACGCGGGATCCGTTTCGACATAGTCGCCGTTCCACGCCACGCCAATCCCTGGTTCGAGCTGTTTGGAAAGCAGGTGCCTCTCATCGTGCGTGAGCATGAACGGGGCGACGTATATCCAGGCATCGACGCCGCCATCTTTCGCTCCAGCACGAAGCGTCCGGAGAAAATCGGCGATCCGCTTGCCTTGGTCGCCACCGAAAGAGCCCGGGCCAAAGGAAGGACCATTCGGATTCACATACAACTTGTTCGACCACGAGTAACCCGAGCCGCAGTCGTTGGTGTGAAACGTGAACAGGTCGAGTTTCGGGCAGGCTTTCACGATCATCTTCATGGCATCGCGGTACGCCTGCTGCACTTCGGGATGATCGGTGTTGGGCGAGAAGAACATCCCGCAGGTGCGCAGCGAATTATCGCAGCGGCAGCCGCGCCACTCCGGATGCATCTCATAGATCCGCTCGCTGATCCAGTGCGGCTCAAGCCCGTGGTAGGCGCAGCGAAGACCTTCGCGCGCCACGATGTCGTGCTTGGCTTTCATGAACGCCATCTGCCGCTTCTGCCATGCTGCGGGATACAGATCCTTCAGCACCGGCGGGGTGGCGTGCTTGAAGATGCTCGCAAAGCCGATGTTCCATTCCGTCCACGGGCTGCCCTTGTTTTCCCCTCGGTAATCGGTGCGGTCGCGCAACGCGTGGATGAACACATGCGTGGCGCCCATCTCTTTCGCCTGCTTCACCTTGGCTTTGAACTCGACAAGGTCAGATGTGTTGATCGAAACCGCCAGTGTTTCATAAGGTTTTGCCATGCTGTGCACTCCATAGGTTTGGGCCTGGATCAAATCGCATTAACTTAAGCCAGCTCACATAACCAATGTTGCCCTTACAGTCCATGCCTCTGCTGTGAATCCGTACCCGTCGGCGCGAAACGCCACATGCCCTACGTAGCCTCCCGCCCATTCATCGGATATGCTTAGTGGTTCGCTTCGGGGTGGCCGATGCCGCGCCGAGACTGGAGAGGTTTAATGCCGTCGCTGCAGGATATCGTCCAACCTTCGGACATTAAGAAACTTACAGTCGAGCAACTCGAGCAGTTGGCAGAAGAAATCCGCCAGCAGATCGTCTCGGCCGTCTCACGCAACGGCGGCCATCTCGCCAGCAATCTCGGTGTCGTCGAACTGACCCTCGCCCTGCACTTCGTCTACGACATCGGTCCCTTCCCCCAAGGTCCCGATCGCCTCCTTTTTGACGTCGGCCATCAATGCTACCCCCACAAGATGCTCACCGGCCGGGCCGGGCGCTTTGAGACCCTCCGCAAGAAGGGCTCCATCGCCGGCTTCCCTTCACCCGATGAGTCCCCTTACGACATCTTCCACGTCGGCCACGCCGGCACCGCCATCAGCACCGCGATCGGCCTCGCCAAGGCCGATGCCGTCGCCAAGCGCGACAGCAAAGTCATCGCCATTGTTGGCGATGCCGCCATCGTCAACGGCCTGGCATTGGAAGGCCTCAACCACGCGGCCGGGCTTAACCGGCAACTGCTCATCATCCTCAACGATAACGGGATGAGCATCAGCAAGCCGCAGGGGGCATTTGCCCAATACCTCGAGCGCCTGCGCGTCAGCACCACCTACGATGAAGCCAAGCGCGTGGCAGAGCGCCTTGTAGGCCGCCTTCCCACCAACGTCGCCCACACCGTCGAAGCCGTCTGGCACCATGTGAAGGAAGGCCTGAAGTCCGCCGTCTGGCCTGGCCAACCTTTTGAGAGTTTCGGCCTGAAGTATTTCGGCCCTGTCAACGGCCACGACCTGACCGAGCTGATCCAGACCCTCTCCGAGATCAAACACCTGCAGACGCCAGTGGTCCTGCATGCTCGCACCGTCAAAGGAAACGGGTACAAGATCGCCACCGAGCAGCCAACCAGGTTCCACTCGCCCACAAGTTTCAAGTTCGACGGCGAGGAAGTCCAGTTCGCCCCGGCATCGGGCAAGAGTTGGACAACCGCTTTCGCCGATGCGGTCATTGCTTTAGCAAAGCAAGACCCGCGCGTCTTCGCTCTCACCGCCGCCATGCCCGATGGAACCGGCCTCTCCAAATTCGCCCCCCTCTTCCCCGACCGCTTCATGGACGTTGGCATCTGCGAGAGTCACCTGACAGCATTTGCAGCCGGCATGTGCAGGGGCGGCCTGCGTCCCTATGCCTGCATCTACTCCACCTTCGCACAGCGCGCCTTCGACCAGATCTGGCAGGAGATCGCCCTGCAGAAGCTCCCCGTCGTCTTCTGCATGGATCGTGCCGGCTTCGTCGGTGATGACGGCGCTGTACACCACGGCTTCATGGATCAGGCATTCCTCCGGCCGATGCCGGGGATGATCCTAATGGCCCCCAGCGATGAATCCGAGCTGAACCGCTGCCTGCGGCTTACCCTCAAACTCGACCAGCCATCGGCCATCCGCTACCCGCGCGACACCGTGCCGGCCGAGGATTTTGAGAAGGTCATCGACCCAGCCCTGCGCGATCAGGCCACCCGTGAATGGGAAATCGGCAAGAGCCGCCGTCTCCGCCAGGGCGATGATGCGACAATCATTTCTTATGGTGCCCTGACTTCCCATGCAATGGCCGCCGCGAAACTGCTGGAAGCCCAGAACCTCCGCGTCGGCGTAATCGACGCCCGCTTCTGCAAACCTGTCGATTCCGAGATGCTCAAAGCCGTCCTCAAGGCCGGCCATCCCGTGCTGACCTTGGAAGACCACGCGATTCAGAACGGCTTCGGCACTGCGGTGATCGAGTGTGCCGTCGAGAACCAGCTTCCAACCGAGCTCATCACGATGCTGGGCATGCCCGACCGCATGTTTGCCCACGCTACGCGCAAAGAACAGCTTACCGAAGCCGGGCTTGATGCCCCCGGTGTCGCCGGCGCCCTCAGCCACGCGGTGCTAGTCGGGACAACGCCGATAAAACGGAATGCTGAACTGCGTGCCAAGACGCTCCGCCTGACGGCGATGTAGACAACGCACAAAACAAAAAAGCTGCAAGATTCCCTCTAGTCTGCCATTGATGAGTTGGCATAGACTTCCCTTGACGAGAGACATTTCACCGCAACCGCGGGGTCAGCAAGAGCGAGGAGGGGACAGTGGAATACTTTTTTGGGAATACCCGGAACGATGAGGGGTTGTGCGCCACGCCAGGTTGCTCAGGCAAGGCCATCCATTGGTTTGTCTACAAGTATTGCGATCGCTGCTACGACACCATTCACGACCTTCTGGATTCTGATGCCGCCCCCATTGTCGGGCAGCTAGAGACGGCAGAAATAGGTGCCGATACGCGTCATGCTGCCGCGTTCATGTAGCGTGACCATCGGGCGTCAGCCTTGAAGACCTTCGTATCGGCGCGCAGCCTGCCTCCGCACTTCCCCTTGCGCTGATTGGTTGGTATGACGCCATTAACTCCGGACAATGTGGCCGAATTATGACAGTTTGCCCGCACTGAAGAGCTACTCGAATCGGGCTTGATAGAGAAACACGTTGCGCCCACCCCGCGGTTGAAGGCGTGGTAGATCAACCCGCCAACTGCCCACTGCGCATCCGACCTTTGCTCTACAACACGCTGTTCCTTGGACAATTACAGATCAGGTCCCTTCATGTCGCACCGCCTTCGCCTTTCGCGCTTCTGCGCCTCATGCGCCCGAGCATCGTCTGCCATTGCCTGCCAGCAGACTGGACTGTGGCATGTCCTTTGCGGGCTCAGCAATTCCGGGAGAGGCACGCACAACCAGAGCTTGGCAGGGGACAGATTCCCGTCGATGACGCCGCCACTCAAGGCGCTGGGATTTAGGCCCCGGGACGCGATCCACCGCAACCGCGGCACCAGTAGAAGCGAGGAGGAGAGATTGGAATACTTCTTTGGAAATGCTCGGAACGACCAGGGCTTGTGCGCCACGCCCGGCTGCCAAGGCAAGGCCGACCATTGGTTCGTCTACAAATACTGCCACCGCTGCCACGGCAAGATTCGCGACCTCCTCGACTCTGATGCGGCGCCCATCGTAGGGCAGTTCGAGAGGGCGGTAGTGCCGTCATGCACCATCAATCTGCGTTCTTGTGGCCCAACCATCGGATCGTCAGGCTTTAAGACCGTCCCATTCCGAAGCGCGCCGGCGGCGGCAACGGCCGCTTGAGGAGATTCCAAGTGCGCCCTCACGTCCCCCGATGCCGCTGATGGTGTTGCTTATACTGCGCCACATCGGCCTGCTGTGCCTGCCAATGTCGAGTTGGCTCGGCCACAAACCGGTCCCTGCACTCCGCCGAGCAGAAAAACCGCACCTGTCCGCCAAACTCGGCCGTCAATGCCTTGGATTTGGCCTCACGTTCGTCCACATCCATTCCGCAAACCGGGTCTCTGGTCATGGCGTTCCCTTCTGTAAACCCTCCCGCACGCTCCCAACGCCACCCCAAAGTATAGCACTGCTCCAATCCCCCGCGAATGCCACAAATGACCCGGTGTATGTCGCCCCACGAGCTCTGCCGTTCCTCTCCCCTACCCGCGCCGGAACCACATCGCCAGGAAGCATTCCGTGCCAGCCAGGATCAGCACCGCCAGCAGCAGTGGCCACCCGAAATCGGCCTGATCCCGTGAGTTGGCGAACTCGGCCGGCAGCCGGTCGGCTTCCTGCTCCATGGTGATATCGCCCAATGCCCGGCGGATGGCGGCCGGGTCGAGGTGGGTCAGGTTTGATTCTGACGCCGGAAAGCGAACCGCAATGGGGTAACTCTTGCCGTCAATTTGCAGCCGGTACAGGCCCGGCATCTCCAAAGAAGTGCTGACGTATGCCGTAGTCGGATGGTCGGCGCCGGCCGGCTCCAGCGAGAGCAAATGTCCCTGCGGATCAGTCAGGCGGGGCATGACCGTCTGAGCAATGCGACGGGGGACCTCAAGACGCGAGCCGGCGGCAATGTTCATCCAACCGTTGTCCGCGTCGATCGTACCCAGAAGGATCTCGTTCAGCAGAGCCACAAATGCCGGCTTGGCCGGCAGCGTCGTCCAGCGCGTGTCGGCAGAGGTGGCAAAGAATACCACCTTGCCGGTGCCCAGGTGGTGAATAGTGATCGCCGGATCGCCGTTGCTCAGATCCAGCACACGCTGCGCCTGCTGTGCCGCGTCAAGCTGCACCCGGCCGTACGTGAAGATGCGTGCGGTGGCAAGCCCCGAGTTCTCCTGCTCGCGAAAGGCGCGCAGCAGCGGATGCAGCGCGGCATCCGGACGAAAGTCGAACCGGAAGGGTTCCTGCCCCTCGGCCGCCGTCGTCAGCGAGAGAATCTTGCCCGGCAGCAGCTTCTCCGCCAGCAGTGTCTGGTTGCACTGCTCCGCATTGATCCCTTCGCCAAGGAAGATCACAAGTGTGCCGCCCGCCTCGACATAGCCACGAAGCTGCGCTGCCTCGCTCTGCATCACCCGCGATGGAGCGGCCAGCAGGATCGCATCGGTATCGGACAGCACCCGTCCGGCAAGCTCCGTCTCGGCGATCAGGTCCACCCGCGACAGCCCCGCATCAGCGCCGCCTTCCTGTCCGGGAGACAGCGCCATCTGCAGCATGGTGCCGGGGCTGTCCAGAGCGCTCGAGCCCCGTTCCCCCTCCGCGATCACAACATTCAGCCGCTTGCGCACGTTCAGAGCCAGAGAGAACGCATCATCCTCTGGCAGGCGATCGCCCGGATCCAGCCGCACGGTCAACGACTCAGGCCCGTCGGTGTCGAATCTCACTTGCGGGAGGATCTGCTCCGGCGCTGAGGCATCAATCGTCAGGCGGGCCGACGTGCCCAGTACCCTTGCCCCGCGCTGCCAGATCAGCGTACCGCCCCCCTGCCCATACGCCCGCGGCTGCGCGGCAAGATCCACACCCATCGCCGTCGTCGCCAAGCCACCCAGGACACGCACGCTTTCCACCGTGGAATTGGGCATCTGGTTTTCGCCAACATCGATGTGGACAACATCGTAGACCTGCGCCAGTTCGGGCCCCAGCTTGTGTAGTTCGTTCGCCACCGCTTCCGATTGCCACGCGGGAACGGTCGAGTCGCTCAGAATGTAGAGCCGCCTGCCGGGGAATGGCCCGCCATCGCGAGCGATCGTCAGCGCCTGGCGCAAAGCGGTTCCCAGATCACCGGCCGTGAAACGTTGAGGCAATTGATCCAGCGCCTGTCGAACCGCCTGGATGTCGTACGTCGGCGTCTGTGCCACAGCGCCTGTCTCGCCGGCAGTCGCAATCAGGCAGGCGGCATCGTGCGACTTCGCCCAGCGGGCAAGCAGTTCGCCGCTCAGTTCGCGTGCACGCTCGAAATTCGTATGGGCATCTCCCTGCAGCCGCTGCCAGGCCATCGAGGCGGTGTTATCGATGACGATCACATTCAGTCGGCCGCCCTGCCCGAACACGGCGGCGGCCGAGTTGCCAGAGCAGCCCAGCGGCCGAGCCAGCGCCAGCCCCGCCAGCAGAATCGCGCAGCAGCGGATCATCATCAGCAACCAGTGCTCAAACTGCAGCCGCCGGCGGTTTCTCCGCATCGCCTCCAGCAGATACTGCATCGCCGCCCACTGGTGCACCTTGAAGCGCCGACGGTTCAGGAAATGGATGATGATCGGGATGCTCATCAACAGCACCCCCGCCGCAGCCAGGCCCGGAACGCCAAACCCCACGGCGAGGAGAAGCGGCACGAGGTTGGTGGGGAGACTGATCATCATCTATCGCATCGTCGCGGCACGGGTCGCCAGGAAACTGCTCAGGCTGACGTCCAGGAGATCGCCGGTATTCATCCGGGCAAAGTCGATTCGCATACTGCGGCACGATTTCAGCAGCGTCTGGGTTGCCTGTTCCAGTTGCTGCAGGTAGCTCTGCCGCAAGGCCTGCGGGTCCGTAAGCAACTCGCCCATGGCCTCCAGCCCAAGAAAGCGTGTCGGATCTTCGAAGGGGAAGTTCAGTTCGTTGGGATCCAGCACCTGAAAGACGATCACCTCGTGGCGACGATGCCGCAAATGCCGCAGGCCACGCTCCACCTGCTGCAGATCGTCGAAGAAATCGGAAAGCACGACGATCAGGCTGCGATGGGTGAGTTTCTCGGCCGCCTGATCCAGCACCCGGCCCAGGCGCGTCTGCCGATCGCGCGGCGAAGCGCCCAGTTCGGCGATGATCTGCTTCCACTGCGCCGGCGAATTGGTCGGGCGCAGGAATCGCCGCAGCTCAGAATCGGCCACCACCAGCCCCACCGCATCCTGCTGCCCCAGGGCCATGTATGCGAGCGATGCGGCGATGGCCGTGGCATGATCGAGTTTCGTCCAGCGAGCATCGCCATCGCCCACACTGCCGTAAGTCATGCTCTGGCTGGCATCGACTACCAGCAGAAGCTGCAGATTGGTCTCTTCCTGATACTGCTTGAGATAGATGCGGTCGGTCTTCGCCAGGACTTTCCAGTCCACGTGGCGGATATCATCGCCCGGGGAATAAGGTCGATGCTGGGCAAACTCGACCGAGATCCCCTGATAGGGCGAGCGGTGCATTCCGCTCATCAGCCCTTCCACGATCAGGCGTGCGCGCAAGTCCAGATGCGCGATCCTCGCCAAAACGCGAGGGTCGAGGTATTTGCGGTAGTCACTGACCTGCGTGTCAACCGACATGCTCCCCACCTTTTAGCCCGATTATGCCGACTTCAATGCCGCCTCAACGCTGCGATCGACCGGCTCATGCACCTGCGCAGGCACCTGTTCCAACAGCCGCTGCACAATCGTTTCGCTCTTCACTCCTTCGGCTTCGGCATTGAAGTTCGTCACGATGCGGTGCCGAAGCACCGGCAATGCCACCGCGCGAATGTCTTCGACACTAACGTGGTGGCGTCCCTTAAGTAACGCCCGCGCTTTACCCGCGAGAATCAGATACTGCGAAGCTCGCGGCCCGGCGCCCCAGCTTACAAAGTCGTCCACAAACTTCGGGCAGTCGCTCTGGCCGCGGCGAGTCAGCCGCGTGAGTTGCAGTGCATAGCGGATGACATGGTCGGCAACCGGCACCGAGCGGACCGTCTCCTGCAAACTCAGGATCGCCTCGGCCGACAGGATGTGCGACAGTTCCACCGTCCGCGTGCCGGTAGTAGATCGAACAATGTCGAACTCCTCCTGCTCCGAAGGATAGGTGACATGGATCATGAACATAAACCGATCCAGTTGCGCCTCGGGCAACGGGTAGGTGCCTTCCTGCTCGATGGGGTTCTGCGTCGCCAGCACAAAGAACGGCTGGGGCAACCGGTGCAGCTTGCCGCCGGCCGTCACCTGATGCTCCTGCATCGCTTCCAGCAACGCCGACTGCGTCTTTGGCGGTGTACGATTGATCTCATCCGCCAGAATCACGTTGGCGAACACCGGCCCGCGCACAAAGCGCAACTGCCGGGTGCCACTGGCACGATCCTCCTCAATCACCTCGGTGCCGGTGATATCCGATGGCATCAGGTCCGGCGTGAACTGGATTCGCGAGAACGACAACCCCAGCGTCCGCGACAAAGTGGAGATCAATAGAGTCTTTGCCAGACCCGGGACGCCGACCAGCAGCGCATGACCGCGACAGAACAGTGCAATCAGCAGCTCTTCGATCACGGCATCCTGGCCGATGATCACCTTGCCCAGTTCTCCGCGAATCTGGGCATACGCTTCCTGGAGCTTGCGCACCGCTTCCAGTTCTTCGCCCGCCTGCTGAACCTGTGTTGCATCCATGGCTAAGAGTATCCCTTATAGAGGTTTATACGCAAAGGGCGAAGTCCCGGATTACCGGAACACACCACAGCCTGCTCTACCGCTCTTCATCGCGATCCGTCGCGACCGGAACCGGCGGCGTCAGTCCGGCGATCTGCGTCCACTCCTCACCACTCATGATGTAGTCGGCCGCCGCAAGCGACGGTTCGAGCTGCTCCAGGTTACGGGCGCCTATGATCGGCGCGGTAACGCCTGGGTGGCGCTTCGCCCAAGCCACAGCCAGCGTAACCGGACTCACGCCCGCCACCGCCGCGTACTCCGCAAATCGTGTGGCGATCTGGCGGTACATCTCCAGTTCGTAACGTCTGGCATACATCGCATTAGCCTTCAGCCGGCCCTGCGCGCCGCCATCGCGGTACTTGCCAGAAAGCAGCCCACCCCCCAACGGACTGTAGCTGATCACCCCCAGCCGCTCGGCCTGAGCCAGGGGCAGGATCTCCACTTCGGCCGTGCGCTTCGCCAGGCTGTACATCGGTTGCAGGACCGCCACCTTGCTCAAGTGCTCTCTCTCGCAGATCCCCAGACTCCGCGCAATGCGCCAAGCCGACCAATTGCTCGCACCGATATAGCGAATCTTGCCGCAGCGCACCAGCTCGTCCATGGCACGCAGGTATTGCTCCTGCGGCACGCTCATGTCGTCGCAATGGTAAAAGTATACATCGAGGTAATCCGTCGCGAGCCGTTTGAGCGTTAGCTCGATCTGCTGGAAGATCATCCGCCGCGACAGCCCGCGCGCATTGAGCGGTTGATCCTTCAGCGCCATCCCCACCTTGCTGGTGATGATAAGCTGATCACGTTGCCCCTTCATCAGCCGTCCCAAGATCTCTTCCGCCCGCCCGGCCGAGTACACGTTCGCACAATCGAAGAAGTTGATCCCCACCTCACGGCAGCGGGAAAACATCTTCGCCGACATCGCCTCATCGGCATCGCCGCCGAAGCTCATCGTCCCATAGCACAACCGCGAAACCGTAACGCCGGTAGAACCAAGAGTGGTGTACTGCATGCCGCCAGAGCATACCACAGGCATTGCAGGCTGTAACCCACCAGTCGCGATGCGCGCACACACCGTCACGCCATGTATGAAACGAACCTGCAATTGTAATGGTGCCACTCCGGCATACTGCCATAAGTTGCTGGCAATCAGGCGGACAGGTATATTCCGATAGCATTCCGTCCTTGACCATCCGGCGAATACATCCATGAAGAAGCTTCTGTTCATCATCGCAATCGTGGCATTGGTCCTGGCCCTCGTCGGCGGCGGCGTTCTTGCCTGGATGAGATTTGCCAGCAAAGCCGGCGATGCCGACGCCACACCGGTCCGCTTTGAGCCGGTGGTCCGGGGCGACCTGACCGAGTTGGTGCAGGCACCCGGCGAGATCCAGCCGCGAAACAAGGTGTCTATCTCCGCCCGCGTCGCCGCCCGCATCACCGAACTGCCCTTCAAGGAAGGCGCGGTGGTGAAGAAAGGTGACATCGTCGTCAAGCTGGATTCAACCGATCTGCAGGCCGGCCTGCGTTCCACCGAAGCACGCTATGCCGCCGAGAAGGCCCAGATCACCGTCTCGCAGGCACGGATGCGGGCGCAGAAAGCGCAAGTCGTCGCCTGCGAGGCACAGCTTCGCGAAGCGCAGCGCGATATCCAGCGCCAGACCGATCTGCTCTCAAGCCACGATGTCGCCCAGTCCATTGTCGATACCGCACAGCGCCACGTCGATGAAACTCAGGCCATGCTCGACGCGGCAAAACAGTCGCTTGAGGCCGAGCAGGCAAACCTTGAGGTGATGAAATACAACCTCGATGCCGCCGAGGCCGAGATCATGCGGGCCCGCGACAATCTTTCCTACACGACGATCACTTCGCCCATCGACGGCATGATCACCAAGCTCAATGCCAAGGAAGGTGAGCTCGTCGTAACCGGTACCATGAATAACGCGGGTACTGTCATCCTCGAGATCGGCGACTTCTCGGAGATGCTGCTGGCCGCCCGTGTCGATGAGGCGAACATCGCCACGGTGAAAGTCGGGCAGAAAGCCCGCATCCACACACAGGCCTATGGCGACCGTGTCTTTGATGGTGTGGTGGAGACGGTAGCCCTTGCCCAGTCTGGCGGATCTGCCGCCCAACTCTCCGGATCATCATCCGGGAAATACTTCAAGGTCGAGGTTCGCGTCGACTCTGGCGGCGAACGCCTGTTCGCCGGGCTAACCTCGGATGTTGATATCGAAAGCGCGCACCACACCAACATCCTCAAAGTCCCCAGCCAGGCGATTCTCGGGCGCACAACCGATGAATTGCCCGCCCAAGTCCGCGATGGCAACCCGAACGTGAACAAGGCCAGTTCTCAGACCACGGTGGTCTTCCGCATGAAGGATGGCAAGGCCGTTGCCGTGCCCGTAGTGGTCGGTGCCTCGGATCTCACCCACACCGTGATTAAGGCCGGCCTGGCCGATGGTGACATGGTCATTACCGGCCCCTACAAGGCACTTGAGAAGCTGGCCCACGACCAGAAAGTAAAGGACGAGAGGGCCGCCACGCAACCCTCGACCCAACCCTCAACGCGGCCCGCCACGCAACCAGAGAAGAAGGATTCGGCCGCAAGCGCATGACCGCCTCAGCAAATCCATCCCCGGCCGTCATTCGCGTGACCGAACTGAAGAAGCAGTACAAGGTCGGCGCGGAAACCATCCATGCGCTCGACGGCGTCACTCTGGACATTCGCGCCCGCGAGTATGTCGCCATCATGGGAGCTTCAGGCTCGGGCAAGAGCACCCTGATGAACATCCTGGGCTGCCTCGATCGACCAAGTTCAGGCATGTACGAACTCGATGGCCAGGCCGTCAGCACCCTCTCAGCGGCCGCGATGGCCAGAGTGCGAAACCAGCGGATCGGCTTCGTCTTCCAGTCATTCGAACTGCTGCCGCGCTTCAGCGCCTTGAAGAACGTCGAGCTTCCCCTCATCTACTCCGATGTTCCCTGGCGCAGCCGGCGTAAAATGGCTCGCGAAGCCGTGGACCGCGTCAGCCTCACCGATCGCGCCCGGCATCGCCCCAATCAGCTTTCCGGCGGCCAGCGACAGCGCGTCGCGATTGCCCGTGCCCTGGTCTGCCGCCCTACTATCCTCCTCGCTGACGAGCCCACCGGCAACCTCGATACAGTTACCAGCGCGGAGATTCTGCGCCTCTTCTCGCAATTGCACGAACAGGGCCAGACCATCGTGATCGTGACCCACGAGCCCGACGTTGCGGCGCATGCCAACCGCATTATCCGCATGCGCGATGGCAAGGTCCTTTCCGATCTTCCGGTTGAGCAGGATAATGCCGTGGCCTCGCATCGCGAAGCGGCTCTGCGTGTGCAGAAGGGAGCGCCCTAAAATGCGGCTCTTCCTCCACCCCATCTCGCTTCTGCGCCTGCTGCTGCAAAGCGCCTGGCTGGCATTGGACCAGATCTGGGCGAACAAGATGAGATCGATCCTGACCACGATCGGCATCATTATCGGCGTGGCCTCCGCCACCGCCGTGATCGCCGCCTTGACCGGCCTGCGCCTGTACGTGCTCGAGAGCTTCGAGAGCATCGGGACCAACAAGATCTTCATCGTTCCCGAACGACCGCAGACGGGGAAACTCAAGAATTCCAACGGTTGGCTCCTGCGCTTCCATCCGGAGGAGTTTTCCGGCCTGCTCGAACACTGCCCGTCCGTCGCCAACTTCACTCGCTCTATGGGCCAGCGCCTTGATGTCTCCTATAAAGACAAGACCGAAAGCGGCGTCTCCATCACCGGCATCGACCCTCAGTGGCATCAGATCGAAAACCGCTTTGTCACCCAGGGGCGGCCGTTCTCGCTGATCGATGGCCAGCAGGCCCGGCCGGTTTGCCTGATCAATCCCAAAGTCCGCGACAAGCTCGCTCTCCCCACCAACTGTGTCGGCGAAACCATTATGGTCGGCGAAGCACGCTTCACGATCATGGGGCTCATCGAAGAACACCCGCAGACCGGCATGTTCGGCAGCGGCGATTCCGAATTGGAGGTCTTCATCCCCTTCACCTCCGCCTGGCGAATGAACAATGGCTTTATCGTCGGAATCGCCGCCTCGCGCTCGCCCTCCGTATCCGAAGATGCCCGTGCCGAACTGACCTTCTTCCTCCGCAAACAGCGTCACATCAAGCCCGGCGAACCCAGTACCTTCCGCCTGGAGATCATCGAGCAATACCTGACCCAGTTCAACAACATGGCCACCATGATCACCCTCGTCGCCGCCGGAATCGTCGCCATCTCGCTCGTGGTCGGCGGCATCGGCATCATGAACATCATGCTGGTCTCCGTCTCCGAACGCACCCGTGAAATCGGCCTGCGCAAAGCCGTCGGGGCACGCCCGGGCGCAATTCTGCTCCAATTCCTCGTCGAGGCCGTCATCCTTTGCCTCTTCGGCGGCCTCATCGGCATCGCCATCGGCGAAACGCTGACCTATGGCCTCACTAAGCTCCCCAATGGCGGGCTGGCCAAGGCATCGATCCCCTTCATCGCAATCGTGGCCTCCTTCTTTTTCTCGGCCGCCATTGGTGTGGCGTCCGGCATGTTCCCGGCCATCAAAGCCGCCCGTCTTGATCCCATCGAGGCCCTCCGCCATGAGTAGACGCTTTGCATACAGCATCCTGCTGCTTGCCATTGCCGGCACCGGTGCCGGCACCGGTATCGGCTGCGGCCCGACCAAAGAAGACTGGAAGCTCGCTCCCCCGCGCGACCCGGGTCAGATCGGCGTTCTGGAAATGACCTCCGACGGCCGGCCCGCCACGCTGCCGACATCGCTGCCGACAACCTTCCCGGCTTCGCGCCCGGCGCTCTCCCAGGCAAAACTGAACCTGGCACGCATCCGCGAACTGGCGCTGCGCAACAACCTCGACCTGAAGGTTTCCGTCTATTCGCCCCAAATCGCCAAAACACAAGTAAGCCAGGAAGAGGCGAAGTTCGAATCCACCTTCTTCACCGAAGCCAGGGCAGGCACGATTGATCCTGCTACCACACGGCCGGTGATTGGCAGCACCCAGACCGACTTTGAATCAGTAAGGCCGGGAATCACCATCCCCCTTCGTACCGGCGGAACAGTAGAAGTCTCCTCTCCGTTCGCTCGCACCAGTTCTGAAGATGTCACATATGGCAGCGACATCAGCTTCTCCATCAGCCAGCCCCTGCTCCGCAATGCCGGGCAGGAGTCGGCCGAATACTCCATCCGCATCGCTGGATACCAGCAGCAGATCAGCCGCATGCAGACTCGGCTGCAGGTAACCACCGTGCTCGCGGCCGTTGATCGCACCTACTGGCGCCTCTATGCCGCCCGGCGGCAGCTTGAGGTTAAGAAGCAGCAGTACGATCTGGCCGGTACACTGCTGGAACAGGCCCGCCGCCTCGTCGCGGCCGGCAAGTCCGCCCAGATCGAGATCACCCGCGCTGAGTCCGGCCTGGCCGATCAGCTTGACGCGATCATCACCGTCGACAACGTTGTCCGCGAACGCCAGCGCGACCTCAAACGCCTGCTCAATGACACGCAATTCGATGATGACACACTAATACTTCCCGGCAGCGATCCCAACCCGATTCACTACACGATCACTGCCCAACATTTGGTCGACTCCGCCATGGAGAACCGGTCGGAACTATTGCAGGCGCAGCTTCAGTTGGCACAGGATGCCCTCACGATCAACTACGCCAGGAACCAGGCCCTTCCCTCGCTTGCCCTGCAATACACCTACGGCGTCCACGGACTCGGGGATACGCCCAACGATGCCTATGACATGACTTTCCGCAAGGACTACCAGGACCAGACCGCGATGCTCCGGCTGGATGTGCCGATCGGCAATGAGGCCGCCAAGAGCCAACTCCGCCGCAGCCTGCTGCAGCGGCAGCAGGATCTATCCTCCAAAGCCGCCCAGTCGCTGCAGATCCGCAAAGACGTCCTGGATGCCATCGATACACTGCAGGCGTCATGGAACCGCATCATCGCCAGCCGAGCCCGAACCGTCCTCGCCGCACGTACCGTCGCTGCCGAACAGCGCCAATTCAACCAGGGCCTCCGTACCGCCACCGATGTGCTGGACGCCCAGACGAAACTGGCCGATGCCCAGTCCTCCGAGATCGCCGCCCTCACCGACTACGAAATCGCCCAAATCGACCTCGCATTCGCCACCGGCACCCTCCTGGGTCAAGCCCGCGTAGACTGGGAAAAACAGATCCCCACCACCCAACCCGCACAATAATCCACATCCATCGGCCGGGGGCGAGACAGAACCTGCACCTCCTCGTATCATTCCCCGCCAGTCGCGGGATGCTCACCGCGATCTGACACCGCTTCGCAAGCGAAAGAGTGAAGTCGCATGAATGAACTCAACGCCCCCGGGAATGGCGAATCTGCCGCTGCGGCCGAATCACACTATCGCTGCGGTACGCTCGTATACACGCGCAAGGCCCTGGTCGCACTGTTCGGGTGGCTCCTGTGGGGCTTTTTCTGCTTCACCATGATGGAGACCGTCTGGCCCAACATGGTGCCCCTCAAATTGAAGGACTTGGGCGTCTCTAACTGGCTCATGTCCCTGGTGATGACCACCATCCCCGGAATCTTCGACATCACCGTGGGCACCGTCGTCAGCTACAAGAGCGACCGCTACCGCAGCCGCATGGGCCGGCGCATCCCGTTCATCTGGTACACCCTGCCGTTCCAGGCCCTGAGCCTCGCCTTCATCGGCTGGAGCGAGCAGATCGGCGCTGCTCTGCGGCACGTGATGCCAATGGCACAAACTTTCGCGCCCACAACGGTGACCGTCGCGATGATCGTGCTCTTCATGGTGTCGTTCCAGTTCTTCAACCAATTTGTCGACAGCGCCTACTGGTACCTGTTCAACGATGTGGTGCCCCCGCAATTGCTTGGCCGCTTCAACGGCTATTTCAATATCGTCGGCAGCATTGCCGCGGCCTTGTACAACTGGTTTCTCTTCGAGCATTCGGTCCCGCTGTTCCGGCCGATCATGACCGGGGCGGCCATCCTCTACTTCGTTGGCATGGGCATCACCTGCCTGCGGGTGAAGGAGGGCACATACCCGCCACCTCCGGAAGAGGAGAAGTACGAAGGCTTCTTCGCGAAGCTCATGTCGGTCGGCAAGGAATCGTTCTCCACGAAGTTCTACTGGTATTTCTACCTCACGGCCGGCGTGGGCGCGCTGGCTGGCGGCGTTGCCATCTTCAATGTCTTTACCAACCAGCAGCTAAACCTGTCGCTCAAGCAGCAGGGCATCCTCCGCACCGTCAGCACCTTCGGCGGCATGGTTGCCACGTACTATGCGTCGGTCTTCGTCGATCGCTGGCATCCGCTTCGCATCTCGACCTACAACGCCATCGGCGCTGCGTTCTCCGGCTTCAACGGCTGGATCTGGCTCTTCATCACGCTGCCCTCGGCGGTGATGTTCTGGCCGGCGCTGATCAGCGGCGTGGCGTCGCAGTTCAGCGGGGCCATGGCGGGCCTCTGCGGGATCGCGCTGTTCATGCGGCTTATGCCCAGGTCTCTTTACGGGCAGTTCTCCGCCGCCAGTTCAGTGATCCGCGCTATCGGCAGGATGGTGGCCGGCTTCCTCGCGGGGATCTTCATTGACGGTATCACGTGGCTGCTGCACGACTCCAGCATGGCCGCGAAATTCGGCCCGGATTTCGCCTACCGCTTCGGTTTCCTCTGGAGCGGCACCTTCACCGTCGTCGGCGCCGTCGTTACCTGCCTCGCCTATCGCGAGTGGCTGAAACTCGGCGGCGACGAGCACTACCAGGCGCCGGCGCCGTGGCTGCCCGAAGGGCGGGAACCCCCCGCCGGCCAGTTCAAGTCGGTGGCAACCATCCCGCGTTGGCTTCGGACGGCTCTGAACCTGGGCCTTGTGGGCATGGCCATGAATCTCGCTCTGATGGGGTACTTCACCTGGGAAATGCTCCACGCCGAGAAGCTACGCGAGATCGGCCACTGGTACCTCCACATCTGGTTCCCCTTGAAGATCCTGCTCACGACCGCCGGACTGGTGCAGTACTGGCTCATCATCCGTGACATCCGCGCTCGCGAACGCGGCCAGAAGACGGTCTACGGACTGCCGCACCACGGCATCTGGATGGTCGGGGCGTTGACCGGGTTCGCCTCATTCCCGACCCTCTGGCTACAAACCCAGTGGATCATCAACCTTGGCCTCTCCTACGAACTGTACATCCTGGGTATCGCCAACCTGGTCAGCCTGGCCCTGAGCATCCTCAATACGCAGGCGGTCCGCTGGATCGAACGCGACCTGGCGCCCGGAGAAGCAGTGCATCCGAGCCCGGCGGCTTCCGCAACCTAAAGCGGGCCATCGTGTGGCGGAACGATCCGATCGCCTCCTGCTTACCGCAGTTTTCTGCCCCACCCTTGTTGCCGTAGGGCATGCGATCGGTCTGAAGCTGACAGTCGAAACGCCCGAATTGATAAGAGAATCAGATTGACAGGAAAGCTGATTCCACGAAGGCGGGATTGGTTGCACGGGGGCGAGGGGTCTTCCATCGTGTGATCTGTAGCTCCATCTAGAGCTTCCCTAGGCCCGCCGACCTCCAGAAGTCGACCCCGCCAGCGAACTCTCCGATCTTCCACCCACCATTCCTATTAGGCCGGCCGCCGCCTCCCAGCCCGTTCCTCAGCCGCAGGAATCTCACCTCCAAACCAAGGCAGACGAAACGTGCCAATCTTCTCCACCCCACGAAGCGCAACTCCTTGCCCCGCCAGCACAAGCATCTCAAAAAGACATTTGCGCCACCCTCGCGAATCTTCCTTCCAGCATCGACACTACTGAATCCTCTTCGCGTCATCCCGACTTCACGGTCGCCGCCTCCCCCAACTCCCACCCGGAGTCGCCGCATGAACAACCTTCGCCTTGACAGCACTATGCATCCGCCATACTTTCCGACCACGTTCCGGCAGGGACGTCCCCGCAGTTGCGATCCGATCGCTTCCCTGGCCCAATCAATAAGAAAGGCTAGAACACAGTGAACCCGTTCCTCGAGGGAAATGCGTGCGTATTCGGCGTCCAGTGGGGCGATGAAGGCAAAGGCAAGATCGTCGATTACCTTGCCGAAGATGCCCAGGTGGTCGTCCGCTATTGCGGCGGTGCCAACGCCGGCCATACCGTGCGCATCAATGGCCAGAAATACTCCACCCACCTCCTGCCCGTCGGCATCTTCCGCCCCGGCATCATGAACCTGATCGGCAACGGCGTCGTCCTCGATCCCGAAGCCTTCTTCAAAGAAGTCGACGAGTTCATCGCCAAGGGCTTCCCGATCTCGCCGGATAACCTGCGCGTGAGCTACAAGACGCACGTCGTCATGCCCTATCACAAGCTCGAAGATGGTGCCCGCGAAACGCGAACTCAGGGCAGTTCCATCGGCACCACCCGTCGCGGCATTGGCCCAGCCTATGCGGACAAGATGCATCGCATGAGTGCGATCCGAGTCAGCGACCTCATTGATGCATCCCGCCTGAAAGCCAAGCTCGAACAGATTGCCACCGACCGCAGCGCCATCTTCCAGAAAGTCTACGATCTGCCCGCCCTGGATGTGCCCAAGCTCTTCCTGGAGTATCGGGCCTACGGTGAGCGGCTCAAACCATTCGTGGATGATACTTCTTCGATCCTGATCAAAGCCAACAAGGCCGGCAAGAAGATCCTCTTTGAAGGCGCCCACGCCGTCCTGCTCGATGTCGATCACGGCACTTATCCCTACGTGACCAGTTCCTCATGTTCCGCCTTGGGAATCTTCACCGGAGCTGGGGCGCCACCGCAGATCTGCCGCAACTTCATCGGCATCATGAAGGCCTATACCACCCGCGTCGGCGGCGGCCCCTTCCCCACGGAACAGGACAACCAGATCGGCAACTACATTCGCGAACGCGGCAACGAATACGGCACCACCACCCGCCGGCCGCGCCGCTGCGGCTGGTTCGACGCCGTCGCCGTTCGCTACTCCAGTGAACTCTGCGGCGTCACCGCCATCTCACTGATGCTGCTCGATGTGCTCACCGGCCTCGACGAGTTGAAGATCTGCACCCGTTACGAGATGAACGGTAAACCGGTGGATGGCTTCCGTGCTGACATGGGCATGCTGGCGGACGTGCGTCCCGTCTATGAAACCATGCCCGGCTGGCGCGAAGATATCTCCGGCGTCCGCAGCTTCGCAGATCTCCCAACCAATGCGAGGAAATATGTGCAGCGTCTTGAGGAACTAATCGAGACCCCCATCCGCATGGTCAGCGTCGCCCCCGACCGTGAAGCCACATTGATGAGGTAAGTAGAGCCGGTGACCTCACCGGCTGTAACAGGCACAAGGAAGTGTTGTTGGCGAGGATTGGCTGCCCACGCATGATCATGCGGTTAGGCGAGTCTACGAAGGAACGACAAGCATGGAGCACCTCCCCATCAAATCCCCTGAGCGTCTCCCCACCCACATTGCCATCATCATGGATGGCAATGGCCGTTGGGCACGCCAGCGCGGCCGGCAGCGCATCGTTGGGCACCAGCACGGCGCCGAATCCGTCCGCCGCATCGTCACCGAATGCAGCCGCCTGAACCACCAGTACGGCAACCCGAAATACCTCACCCTCTACTCCTTCTCCACCGAAAACTGGAAGCGGCCGCCGGATGAAGTCAGCTTCCTCATGGGCATGTACGTCCAGTATCTCCACAGCGAACTGCCGACAATGCTCCAGAACAACGTTCGCTTTCATCAGATCGGCCAAACCAAAGGAATGCCGCCCGAAGCGATCCAGGCCCGCGACGAGGCGATCCGGACAACGGCCGGCAACACCGGCCTCACTCTGAACCTGGCCGTCAACTATGGAGGCCGCGCGGAGATCGTCGATGCCGTGCGCGCCATCGCCCGCAAAGCCGCATCCGGCGAGGTCGCGCCTGATGCGGTCGATGAGAACCTGATCAGCCAGCATCTCTATACCGCCGGCCTGCCCGATCCCGACCTGCTGATCCGCACCGCCGGCGAAATGCGACTCAGCAATTTCCTCCTCTGGCAGATCAGTTATGCCGAACTCTACGTGACGGAGGTCTTCTGGCCCGATTTTGATGTCCCCCACCTGCACGCCGCCCTGGAGTCCTACGCCTCCCGGCACCGGCGTTTTGGATCGCTTTAGCAGGCGTGGCCGGGGGCATGGCGGTCGGAGCCATATTCGTAATGGCCGCCCGCATCCGACAGGCATAAGATCGTACAATGAATGGGTTGATCAGGATATTCACTTCGTAATGCAGGCGCCAACGAAAATCCTCGTCCTTCAAGGGCAATCGCCAGTCTACTCTCAGGCCGTCGATGCACTGCGCAAGACTGCCGAAGTCGTCGAGGCTCCCGGTATCGAACAAGCCGTTGCCCTCTTGCGCACCGACCAGTTCGCCGCCATCTTCACTGATGCCGGCGATTACCTGCCGCTTGAGCGAGCTCTGGTATCGCAGCAGGCCTCACTGATCCTCAACACGATCGGCGAAGGTGTCTGCATCGTTGATGGTCAGGGCCACTCCAACTGGATGAACAAGCGGCTTCAGGGCTGGCCGGCTCGCCTCCACGATGAAATCCGCCGCAACTGCCTTGAGGCATTCAGCCAGTTTCAGGCTGCCTGCGCCCTGGGAACTGGCGAGACCACGCCCGCCTGGAACCGCAACCGCCGATTCGCCCTGAGCCTTGATGATCAGTTTTATTGGGAGATGGTCGTCTCACCGGTAATCGCACCTGCCAATCGCGTTGTGCAAGTCGTCGCCGTCGTCTGGGACAACACCGCCCAGCGCCGGTTGCAGCAGAAGCTCGACGCGATCGACCGCGCCGGCGGCGAACTTGTGCGCCTTGAGTCCGACCTGATCGCCCGCCTGAGCGCCACCGAGCGGCTCAAGGTGCTGGAGGACAAGATCGTTCACAATGTCCGCGAGCTGATGCATTATGACCACTTTGCGATCCGCATTCTCGACCGGCGCTCGAACAAGCTTGAAGTCGTCATGAGCAGCGGGTTTTCCCCCGAGGCCCTCTCTGTCGAGCTCTTCGCCAACAAAGAAGGCAACGGCATCAGCGGGTTTGTGGCTGCGACGGGCCGCTCCTATATCTGCCCCGACGTCCAACGTGACCCTCGCTACATCCACGGATTGGGTGATGCCCGCAGCAGCCTGACGGTCCCCCTGTTCCTACACGACAAAGTCATCGGCATCTTCAATATCGAAAGCCACCATGATGCTGCATTCACCGAGGATGACCGGCAATTCGCGGAGATCTTCGGCCGCTATGTCGCCATCGCCCTGAACATCCTTGACCTTCTGGTCGTCGAGCGTGTCAGCACCCGCCATCGTGTGGCCGACGATGTCTGCGCCGAGGTTGCCGGCCCGCTCAACGACATTGCATCAGATGCCAAGGCGATCCTGGCAGACTACATCGGGCCTGACGACGACATGCGCAATCGCCTGCAGCAGATCGTCGACAACGTTGGCGAGATTCGCAGATGCCTGAACCAAACTGCCCAGGGTCCGGCCGCCATCCTCGGACTCGATGAAGTCAGCTCGGGCCAGAACGATCCCATCCTTCAAGGTGCTCGCATTCTCGTTGCCGACGATGAAGAGAACATCCGCATCACCATTCGCGATATCCTCCACAAGTATCATGCCGTGGCCACCATTTGCAGTACCGGCTCCGAGGCAATCCGCGAGATCGAGCAACATGACTTCGACTTGATCGTGTCCGACATCCGCATGCCTGATAAAAGCGGCTACGATATCTTCGCGGCCGTACGCCGGCGCATGAACACCATCCCGGTCATCCTGATGACCGGCTTCGGATACGACCCCAATCATTCGATCATCCGCGCCAGCCAGGAAGGTCTGCAGGCCGTGCTCTTCAAGCCCTTCAAAGTCAACCAGCTTATGCAGGAGATCCGCAAGGCTCTGCAGCCTGCTCCGACTTAGCTTGGTGCCGGCCGTCGTTTCGAGCGATTTCTCGGTGTTTCATGCTCGGCGATGCGGTACAATGCTCCGACAGAGACAAATTGGGGAGGTCGGATATGCATCAGAACATTCGCTTGCTCTCCGTTGCAGCCGCCTTACTGGCCACCTCAACCGCAATACGCGCTGTTGAGATCGAGGGAGTGCAGACCGCTTCCATGGATCAGCCGCGGGTCACCCTGATGGCGCGGCGCACGCTCAAAGGACCGCCGCTTGTCGCCAAGCAGGATGCGGGACTCGCCGATCTGCTCGGTATGGACAAGAACGCCACCGACAACGTCGCCGGCTTCGCGGCATTCCTTGATACCGGCGCCAGCGGCATACTCATCAGCAAAGTCACCGCCGATGCCCTGGGGATTACCCACCTGCGCACGGGTCGCGAAAAAGAGGCCCCCGAGATCGTCTTCCACGATGTCGGCATCGGTGGTACCGATCAGTTCAACGTTTCCGAGCCCCTGCTGCTTTACTTCGGAGCGTATCAGGCTCTGGGAGGTCTGACGGCAGATGACCTGCTGCAGCCGGCTGGCGGGCCATGGAATTGCCAGGTAGGTCCGCTCTCCGGCGGCGGGCTTCTCGAAAGCATTGTTGGCGGCATTGACGTGCTCGGCATGCCTGCCATGATCGGCAAGATCCTCTACATGGACCCGCGGCCGGTAAACGAGGTCGAAGATGTTATCCAGGTCAAACTGCTCACGCCCGATGAGGCGAGGCGCGCGAAGCTCCCCAAGATGGATCGCCACGTGATCCTGTCTTACGCCGATTTCGGCCCGTTTACCTCGACCGATCCGGTCAATGCCCAGCGCCCGGTCACAGCGCCCAATCCCTTCATCGGCCCCGACCCGACCGGCCGAAACCCCCACAAGTCGTCGCCGATCATCCTCACCCACGGCGGGCGCAAGTCCGAAGCATCCTGGCTGCTGGATACCGGAGCGGCCGCCTCCATGATCTCCACGCGCCAGGCGGCCAAGTTGGGGATTCGCTATAAGCAAGGCACCGAGGGAACCGCGAACCCGGTTCTGGAAGGTGTGCCCAAGGAAAAGCAATTCACCCTTTCGGTCGGCGGCATCGGCGGAATGAAAACGTCGGCCGGCTTCTACGTCGAGGAGTTGCGCGTACCCACAACCGAGGGCGACGATCTGATCTACCATCCCGCCCCAGTACTGGTCAACGACATCATCGTCGAGCATCCGCAGACAGGAGAGAAAGTGACGCTTGACGGCGTCTTCGGGATGAACCTGCTGGTGGCATCAGCCAACATCGACGGCGGCACCCTGTTCCCACAGATCGGTGATAGCGTCTCGGGGCCGTTCGATGCCATCATCATCGACCATGCGACCGGGATCCTGGGCGTGCAGCTCACCAAGGAGCTGCGAGAATCCGTGAACACTCCGCGAGGGGGCAGGCGGTGAAAGCGATCGGGGATCACCGCCAGCAGATCAACGCAACTCCGCCGATCGCAGCCAGGGTTGCGAGGGCCGTCCGCCAGCCTATTCCCGCGTTGTAGCGGTACCAGATCATCGGCATCATGAACAGTGGCGAGGTTTGCGCCAGCGTGGAGACCAGGCCGGGATTGACCCGCTTCACGGCCGCCACATAGCAGAGGATTCCCAGCACCGGGCCGGCCAGCACACCGGGCACGAACCGCTGCAGTATCCAGGGATCGCGCAGGTATCGCAGCAGCGCGGGCAGTTGCCCTCGCACAAGCGGCATGAACGACAGCAGCACTGCGCCGATGCCCACACGCACAGTGCCCGTAATGATCGAATCCAGCGGCCCGAGGCGAAATGCCTGGCGTAAGGTCACAGCGCCAAGACCGGTCAGGACTGCCGACCCGATGGCACAGGCCAGGCCTTTGTTGGTCACAAATCCCGGCTCGCGCCCCTTCTCGCCCGTTCGCGCTCGCGCCATCACCGCCACCGCGATACCGCCCATCACGATGGCCGCCCCGGCCAGTTGCAATGGTCCCATCGTTTCACCCATCCACAGCCACGCCGCACTGGCGCTGAACACCGGAGCGATCATCTGGATCTGCGTTGCACGTCGTGGCCCAAGCGACACCAGTGCTTCGTACAGCAAGATATCGCCAAGCACCATGCCCAGCACCGAAGACACAGCAATCCACAGCACCTGCTGGCTGTCGGGCACCTGTCGGGCCTCAGGCATAATCAGCAGGTAAGCTGCGCTAACGATCACGAGCAGCACGGAAGCAACGATTCTGCCCAATACGAGGATCCCGGCAGCGCCGATCCGCCGGCCAATGCTCGCAAAACACAATGGCCCAATCGCCCAGAGCAGGCCGGTCATTAATGCCAGTACAACGCCTTCAATCACACCGATGGATCATGCCCGCTTGCGTCCGGAAGAGCAACTACGGCGCCCTCAGCAACATCGCCTGCGCCGCCGCCAGCCGCGCGATGGGCAAGCGCATAGGCGAGCAACTGATGTAGCTCACCTTCGCCTTGAGAAAGAATGCTATCGAATCGGGATCGCCGGCGTGCTCACCGCAAACACCGCACTCGAGGTCGCTTCGAGCCGCGCGACCTCGCTCAATCGCCATGCGGATCAACTCGCCCACACCTTCCTGATCTACGCTGCGGAACGGATCGACGCCGACCAGCCCCATCTCCTGGTAACTGCCCATGAACGTCGCTGCATCATCGCGAGAAATGGCCATTGCCGTTTGCGTCAGGTCGTTGGTGCCAAAGCTGAAGAACTGCGCATACTCGGCCAGGCTGCCGGCTACCAGTGCTGCTCGCGGCGTCTCGATCATCGTGCCCAGTTGATACTCCACCATGACTCCCGCAGCGCGCATTGCCTGCTCGGCTGCATGCTGCACCAGATCGTGCATCAACCTCATCTCCTCCCGCGAGATCGTCAGCGGGACCATGATCTTTGGCCGAACATCATATCCCTTGCCGATGCAGTCAATCGCGGCCGCCACAATCGCCCGAACCTGCATCTGCAGGATTTCCGGGAAACTCACGGCGATCCTGCAGCCACGGTGACCGAGCATTGGGTTGACCTCATGCAATTGCTCGATGCGCCGGCGCACTTCGCGCTGCGTCATTCCCAGTTCGCGTGCTATTTCCTTCTGATCCTCCTGCCCGTGGGGCAGAAACTCATGCAGCGGAGGGTCGAGCAAGCGGATCACGACGCTTTTGCCGGCCATTTCCCTGAATATGGCCACGAAGTCCTGCCTCTGATATGGCAGCAAGGCCTCCAGGGCTGCCTGGCGGGTTGCCGTATCATCGCGTCCGGCCAGGATCATCTTGCGCATCAGCATGATGCGCCGCGGCGCGAAGAACATGTGCTCCGTCCTGCACAGCCCCACTCCCTCGGCACCCAGACGCAGCGCCAACCGGGCATCATCAGGCGTATCGGCGTTGGCGTAGACCCCGATCGAGTGCTTCGAGCTGCGCCGGGCCTCATCCGCCCATTGGAGCAACGTGATCAGCCATGGCGTAGTCTCTGCCTCGATCCGCCGTACCTCGCCCACATACACCTCGCCGGTAGTGCCGTCGATGCTGACGATGTCCTCTTCGCCGAGTTCATATCGGCCAACTTTGACGATCCTGCGCTGCTCATCGATTTCCAGGTCTCCGGCTCCCGCCACGCAACAACGCCCCATCCCGCGTGCGACAACGGCGGCGTGCGACGTCATTCCCCCTGTGCTGGTAAGAATCCCTTCGCACTGCTGCATGCCGATCACGTCTGTGGCGTCAGTCTCGCGCCGAACCAGGATCACGCTCTGCCCGCGCGATGTACGCTGCATCGCATCGGCTGCGGTGAATGCCAAGGTTCCAACGGCCGCTCCGGGCGATGCTGCATACCCCCTTGCCACCGCCTCCGGCCGATCTCGTGTGTCAAACCGGGCATGCAGGATCGTCTCCAGCGAGTGTGGGTCGATGCGCTGGATCGCCTGGTCGCGGGATATAAGACGCGCCTCCGCCATTTCGACGGCAATGCGGACGGCCGCCTCGGCCGACCGCCCGGCCGGCCGACTGTGCAGAACCCACGCCTGCCCTTGTTCGAGCGTGAACTGGACCTCCTGAGCATCGCCAAAATGCTTCTCCAGGCCGTGGCGCAAATCCTGCAAACTCTGCAGCGACGCTGGCGAACGCTTCGCCAGTTCGGTAATCGGGGCAGGAGGCAAACGCCCTGCCGCAACATCCGCACCTTGCGCCACCGGTATGAACTCGCCCCGCAAGGCATCTTCTCCGGTGTTCGGATCGCGTGTGCACGCCACTCCGGTCAGGCTGTCGGTGGCGCGGTTGCCGAAGACCATCGCCTGCACGATCACGGCGACCGGCAGTGGACCGGCAGCGTTGTGGCGAAGCGCCATTGCCCGTGGCTGTTCGCCGGCTTTGAGGGCTGCCAGCACCGCCTGGCTGAATTGGACGAGCGGCTCATTGGGGAATTCGACGGCCGCCCGGATGGAGTATATCCCCTGCCAGCGTCGCACCAGTTCGCGCATGGCCCAACCGTCCAAGTCCGTTTCTGTCGTCAGTCCACGGTTGTCCAGTTCCGCCTTCAGATCGCGTTCGAAGTGGATCGGGTCAATGTCATGCACCAACCGTCCATGCTGTGCAATCAGCCGGCGATAGCAGTCGAACACAAAGCGGTCATCGGCTGTGCGTGCCAGCAGCCTCTGGGCAACGCGAGGACTCATGCCCAGGTTCTGCACCGAGGGCAATAAGCCGGCCGGCGCATCTTCAGCAGAACACCGCACCGCCAGCAGCAGCGGGTTACGTTCATCCCCCAATGACCGCCCTGTATGTTCTTCGAGCCGTTGCAGTCCGCGACGGATCTCCACCTGCACCTCAGGCTCCAGGCCGCGTGATGGGATCGGGTGCTCAGCGGCCGCCGTCGTCACCACGAAGAACGGTGGCACAGGCAAGCCCGCCTGGTACATCGCAAACAGGCCTTGAGCCTTGGTGCCGACCAGATGCGCAGCGTCGGCCGGCAGCGCGTCCTCACACCATAGCATGGCGGGAGACGCAATGGGCGCACTATCCACTATTGTGGCCGGTCTTCCGCCGCGGCGTGCCATCATTCCCTGCCTGTCATCATGATCTGCGATCGGTTCGCAGGGGATTATATCACTGGACTGCCCTTTGGCGATTCTCGCTTTCCGGCTCCCTATTCAGCACGCACCCGAAACGCTGCCGCGTGCAAAGCGCAGATCGTTTCATCTGAGTTCAGCATGGATGATCTGCCCCATCACACCGAGGGCGGATGCCGACAAGGTGATACCACCGCAGTTCTGGGGAATTTGACAAACCCGGCTCTGCTGTCGTACGACATTAGGCATGACTAACACAACCGCGCCGTTTGGATTGTTAGCGGCGGTCGCAATGGTCTCGGTTGCGTTTGCCCAGCCTGCCCCCGTGGCCACCGCCCCTGCATTAGCGCCGGCGGCAGTGGAAGAGTCTGGCCTGTCGCTGGATGTCAGCATGAAGTACGTCACAGCGTATTTCTTCCGCGGCGTCAACAATGGCGAGGAGGGCCTGATCCTGCAACCCGAAGCCACCGCAACGTATACGATAATGGTCGGTGACAACCTGAGTATTACTCCGTGGTTCAATGTCTGGAACAACGTCACTGACAAGACCTATGCTGATAACTACCACTACTGGGATGAGGTCGATCTCACCCCTGGCGTTGATATCACCTCCGGCCGTTTTTCCTTGACCCTCCAGTACGCCTACTATCACTCCCCTGCCAGGAACTGGGAGGACATTCATGAGTTGGGCGCTGTCATCTCGTATGACGATTCCGACCAGCTTGGCCTGCCGATCGCCCTGAATCCCTGCGTCGGTTACTACCAGGAAATCGTAAACAAGAACACAAGCGAGCGCACATACCTCGAGGTCGGCGTGACGCCCGAGTGGTCCACTGTGAAGTGCCCCGTGAAGCTGACGTTCCCAGTTGCCGTGGGCATGGGTCTGCACGGCTGGTATGCAAACGACGATGGTCATCAGGAGATGCTGGGGTATGCATCGGCGGCTGTGGAAGGACAATACAACATCACCGAATACCTATATGCAACCGCTGGTGTGAAGTACATACGCCTGGTTGCCGACAACATTGTCGATGACAACGACGGCACCGAGAACCAATTCATCGGCAGCGTTGGCATTGGCTATACGTTCTAATGCCCGTCGATGGTGCCGACCTGGATATTCAGGTCCTCGCGGCGCTCGATCTTGTCAATCTGGCCGTCACGGATCCAGATGATGCGGTCGGATACCGCGAGCATCTTGTGGTCGTGGGTGGCACTGATGATGGTCACACCACGTTCTTTGTTGAGCTGGCGAAGCAGTTCGATGATCAGGGTGCCGGTGGTCAGGTCGAGGTTGCCGGTGGGCTCGTCAGCGAGAATGATGGCCGGGTCATTGGCAAAGGCGCGGGCGATAGCGACGCGCTGCTGCTGGCCGCCGGACATCTCCGAGGGCTTGTTCACCATGCGATGGCCGAGTTCGACGCGCTTGAGAATCTCGGCGGCCTTGTCTTGAGCGTCGGCGGTGTTCATGCCGGCGAAGATCATGGGCAGCATGACATTCTCGATGGCGGTCATGACGGGGATCAGGTTGAATGTCTGGAAGATGTAGCCGATCTTGCGGCAGCGCATCCAGGCCAGCTCGTACGCATCAAGCTGAGCGATGTCGACTTCGTCGATGTAGACCTTGCCCTCCGAGGGCTTGTCCAGGCCGCCGATCATGTTGAAGAGCGTGCTCTTGCCTGATCCGGATGGGCCCATGATCGAGATGTACTCACCCCGGTTGATCTGAATATCCACACCACGGAGGGCGTGCACCTCCTCGGTGCCCATTTTGTAGGAACGTTTGACGCCGATGGTGCGGACGGTGTACTCCGAGAGGGAATCGGCGGTAACAGGCGTCGGGGCGGTTGTTTGTGACATGGTCGTTGATACTCCGGGGTCAGGATTCATAAGTCATCAGCTCAGGAACACTACGTCTCCACACGCATGGCTTCGATCGGGTGCATCCGGGCAGCTCGCCATGCCGGATAGACAGCGCCGCCAACGGTCAGCAGGACACCAACCACCAGGCACAGGCCCGTTGCCGCGGCAATACTGGGGTATGGATACATCTTCCACGCATATCCGCCGTACTGTGCCGTCACGCCGACCATGCTCAGAAGCAGCCCCAGCAGAATGCCCATGATGGTTCCAGCACCGCCCTGGAAGAAGCTCTCGATCAGGAAGAGCTTTACGATGAAGCTGTCGAGCGCACCCAGACACTTCATCGTGCCGATCTCGCGAAAACGTTCCGTTACACTCATTAACATCGAATTCAAGATGCCGGCAAATGCCACCAGAAGGGCCAGGGCAATCAGCCAGTTGGTCTGGGTCCGGGCATTGCGGATCTCAGCGTCAGTGGTGGGAACGCCATTGCCCTTCATCATGGCGACGAGATTCTGTGGGCCGTTCATGATAATCTTGGCTTCTTTCAGGTTCGTTGTGGCTTCGCGCCACTGAGTGAAGGTATTGACCATCTCCGCGCGAGTGGCGAGCAGTTTCTTCATCACATCAGGCGAGACCGGAAGCGGGCCAAGTTCCTTCTGAATCTCGACGAACTCCTGCCCGAAGGATTTCTTGTCGTCGAATGTATCGGATGCATTGGCCGGGAGCTTGGCCGCCGCGATGGTGATCTCAGATGCCAGGGCGAGCACCTGTGGCTGCAGCGTCTCAACACGCTTTTTGGCCGACTGGATTTCCGCGGTATCCGCGGCTTCGCGCATCCAGTTGCGCATGCCATCGATCGCCTTGTCACTGGAGAGGATATACATCAGAAAAGCCATTGCCAGGATGATGCCGCTGGTGACAACCAGGCTGCGATGGAGCCGTTGGCGAATGCTCTTCCAGGCAATCTCGACGGCCTTGGAGGTCGGCAGTTTGACCTGCCGTTCCACCCGCTTCGACTTGATATCTCTATTAGTCATGCTGCGTCCAGTCATTCAATTTGAAACCACAGATGAACACAGATTAACACAGATCAGGAGGGTAGCCGCTGTGCGGCAGGACCCATGAACCGTTTGATCTGGAGCTTGGGTCTGGCGAAGTTGATCAGCAGGCAAATCGGCAATCCGGTCACTCGAAGATAGTTGATGCACTGCGCCTTATGGACATCGCTGATCGCCTCCACTGCTTTGACCTCGACAATAATCAGCCCCTCCACAAGCAGATCACACTCATAGTTCCCGACTACGACGTCGCCGTACCTCACCGCAAATGGTTTTTGCTGCTCAACCTTTAGTCCTTCGCGCAGCAGGTCAACCAGAAGCGAATTCTCATACACTTTCTCCAAAAACCCACACCCATGATAGTTGTGAACACGCATCGACCCGCCGATGACCTTCCGAGTGATCCAATTCCATCCGTGTTCATCTGTGTTCATCTGTGGTTCCATCTTTACTCCGGTCTATCTGTGGTTTCATTCCTTGTCAGGGCTGGCGTCGGGCATAGCCATGCCGATCAGGCCCTTGCGGACCAGGGTCTGGAGGAACGCTACGGTGGAAACCTCCATCTCACGGAGGCTGATATTGTACTGCTTGGACAGGCGGCGGATGATCTGCTGCACACTGGTCTTGCCATCGCATTGTTTCCAGACGCTGTAACCTATTGCTTCCAGTTCAAACGTCTTGGTCGTACCCTCTGGAACGCGGAACAACCGGCCAGCAATGCGCGACGGTTGAATCGGCACCTTGAGCTGGGCGCCGCCGTCGGGGGCCTCAGTGACCGTACACTTAGCCAACTGCAAGGGCTTGGCGGCCAGTGCCTGCGGTTTGGTAATCTTCGGTTTGCGCGACCAGAACATGCCTAATCCTCTTCCGTATCCATCGACTCCATCGATCCTTTGGTCTGCTTCGTACTCGCCCAGCCAACCGTGTCCATCAGTTCGCTGGCTAATGCCTCATCGGTGGCATCAACAATCACCAGGCGATCACGCTCCTGGTCATGGCGGGCCAATACCGTATAGCCCTTCGCCAGCCACCATGCCCAGCCATAGCGCCGACGGCGTACAACCTGCTGACGGACCCGCTTTGGCTCGCCCTCACTTTCAACAGGCGAAGAGCCAAACTTGAACTGTTTGCCATGCCATGCCGCCTGCTCGGCGATCCAGCGTTCCATCGGCCGTCGCTGCAGGGCCAGTTTAGCCATGGCAAGCTGTCGCACCGTAACGGCGCTGCCATCCTTATGCGTAAATGACAGGCTCAGATCACCGGCATTGAGCCGATGCTTTGCCATGACCATGCCAGAGGGCGTCCGGCAGGAGAGATCGAAGATCGACCACTCCCACACTTCACTCCGACTCGTATCCACAAGCGTCGGCAGCAGCCTTTGCGTCAGCACGCGATCTCGATGATGCGCGTGATAGACCAGTTCGATGATGCGCCCGCTCGTCAGGCTATAGGCCACGCAGATATCGCGGCCAGGCGGCTCATCATCTTCATACAGCAACGGCGCCTGCCAGTTGCCGCCATCCATGCTGAGCGGCCGGGCATCTTGCGCGGCAAGCTGCCCGACCTCCTGGCGGACTGCGGCGGTTACTGCCACCTCCGCCTTGAATCGCTTGCCACCGGCCACCTTCCATCGCATGCCCAGACGCGGGCGATGCAGGTCAGCCATCAGCAGGTATCCCGCATCCGCGTCACCTTCAACGCGAACCGGGCCCCACCGATCAGGCACTTCCAGTCGCCAGCCTTGCCATGCGATGATCATCAGGCCCGCCTAGAAAGTCGCCTGGAACACGCTCTTGCTCATAAACACCAAGCCCAGACCCAGCATCGTAATCAGACCCACACCACAACTGAAGCCGGCCAGGAACACCACGCGATACTGCGGCCACATCTCGCCGAACTTCTTCGAGAAGTAGTATTTGCCCAACAGGGCGCCGATGAACTGTGGCACAATCACATGCGGGGTGCTCTGGTCCAGCCCACGGATCAATCCGTAGACCAGCAGGATAGGCAGGCCCATCCAGGACAGGCCGGTGAACAGCACCAGCGCCAGCCCAAGCCCGATAAAGAGATAGGTTGGATTGAACGCTTCCATGAATGGACCATGTGCACCGCCAGGCATCGTGCTGGAGATGATCAGCGCATTGTTGTAAGCGTTGAATTCCCACATCTGGTTCGCGTAAGGGAAAGCACTGGAAGGAACGGGTGCAATCCGCCAGATGAACTGGCTGAAAATCAGGGTCGAAACCAGGACAATCGGGAAAATGAACGCCTCGGCCTTGATCATCGAACTGATCTTCGTGCCTGTAAGCTCGGTCTGACGGAAATAGAGGCTCTGCCAGCCGTAGTTGTACGCCGGGAAAGGAGTGTACCAGATCGCCGCGCCCTGGTAGCCGGTGAGGATGAAGGTGGCTTCTCGGACAAATGGGATCTGCACATCCGTGCCGATGATCCCGGTCATTCGGGCTGACACATAACTCAGGATTGGCGTGTAGACAAAACCATAGAAGACCAGTACCGACATGAGTGTCATCGAGACCGGCGAGTTTGCCGGATTCATCCGATGCGCCCACGACAGCAGGAAGTAGGCGGAACCAATCGCCCAGGTCATGGAGACCAGGTAAATGCCGACGCCGATCCACACTGAGAAATCGCCGCGACCGGCCGGCGGATGAAACAACGCTCGCCAATCCACGCGTGGGGCGCCGGCTTCGTCGAGGTCCTTGTTCCGCGTCCAAAGCACGCTCATCACGTTATAGATGCCGATGATGGCGATCGCGCCCATCAGGCCCAGGCCGAAGGAGAAGAAGAAGTCCAGGCGGTTGGAGATCATCGTGGTGATGGCCCCGACGCCCGGCCGCCAGTGGCCCAGAACTCCGGTGTGGTAAAGGATCGGGCAGGCGGCGACGCATATCAGCAGTCCCAGCGCAGATCCCATGATGGCCGAGAACGGCAGCACCATGCCCACCAATACCAGCCCGAGGTCGAAGGCGATGATGAAGGGGAATGCGGGGAGGAACGTCTCGGTATTGCTCGTTAAGTCTTTCCAGGGAAGCGGAAAGATCTGGATAGGCTCAGGCAGGAAGGCGCCCGAGATAGCTGGCAAGGCGATATAGATGGCGCCAAAGCACATGCCGAGCATGCCACCGAAACTGAACACGCGCCAGCGCCAACTCTCACGGCCGCCTGAGGCATCCGCCAGCGCCATAATGCCCTGGGCGCCGACGGGCGCCATCGGGAACGGCAGTTTTTCCACGTCGCTGGTCAGGCGATACATGACGTAGCCGAGGCCGAACTGATCGAGTCGCTGGATCGCCATGCCCATCGCCATCAACGCGATGGGAACCACCCATGCCGGGTGGAAGAAGGTGCGCTGGCCCAGCACATCCATACTGGTGGGGGCAACCCAGGGTGGGATCTGGCTGGAAATGCCGAACTGCCGGAAGTACTCGCTCTGCGGTAGAAACTGGTTCCAGAGAAGACCCGAGCCATTGACCATGCTGGCGCCGGCCATGTAGTACAGGACGTAGATCTCCGGTCGTTTGAGGATGGTGAACGAGCGGCGGGCAACTTCGATAAACAGGATGACGGTCACCCATTGGGCGGCAGATCCGATATCGGAACCCACCACCAGGTTCATGTACATGCTGGCGGGAGTCATGATCAGGCCGACGAACAGCGCGCCGATCATCGCCTTGAGGCCAAACCCCTCCTCCCAATGACCGGGAGAGGGCATCAGGTCACGGAATGCCTTCAGTTCCGGATCATCTCCGAAAGCACGTCTCCGCGGGCGTTGTTTAACTTCTGCAGTGGTCATCCAAGCCTCACCGATTCGCCTGGCACCACGGTCACGACCTCATCGGTCGTCTTTGCAAAGAGGGCCTGGCTCTGCTGTACATATTCGATCATGCGTTGCGGCGTCAACGAGCGCCACTGCAGGAACTGTTTACGCAGCTCCGTCAGGAAACTGCGGTTCATGCGATACCAGCTTCCGTCATCACCAGACAGACGCTGCAGGACAACCTGGACCTCGTAGATATCCTCGAATTGTCCGGGGTGAATCAGAAGCATCAGATGTTGCCGCACCCCCAGGTCGAAGGGCGTAAGCCAGATGACGGTCTTGAGCCCCCTGCTCTTGCGGCCCGCCTCGTCGGCAAAGATGAATGCTTCTACTATGCCGGCCGAGAATTTCCCGATCGAACCCTCCTGGTGAGCATCAAAGTACTCAGCCAGATAGGCCAGGCAGCCATCAGCAGCCGTCTTGTTGATCGTGAACGGCAGGGCTGCGATGATCTGGTCATCCTTGGGAGCGGGGACGCGCCAGGTGCGGTCAATGCTCGGGGCGGCGATCTTGCTTGCCAGCCGCGCAGGCACCAATGCCGAGAAAAGCACGACAATCAGAATGATGCCCAGGGTGCCCATGGCGCTGGTGCCGGAGTAATTCAGCGTAACGCCGCCGAGCCAGTGCATCTTCATCATGATCGTACCGACGCCCTGCCCGATGACGTAGCCGAACACAGCGCCGATTAGACCGTAGGTCATCGCCTCCGCCAGGAACAGTGCGCCAACATGCATCGGCGCCAAGCCCAGCGAGGTATAGACGTGGATCTCACGGCGGCGCTCCGCGATGGAGCCCATCATGGTGTTGAAGATGATCAGGCCGGCGATTGCCAGTGGAATGGCGACCTCGCCAGCGCCAGAGACGCTCGCCAGGTTGCTCGCGGCAACCATCTTCACGCCTTCGGTGAACCCGGCAAAGATCGCGATGGCAAACCGCTTTGAGATCTCGTCGCTGACTTCCTTGATCAGGACGTCCTGCACCGCAACACGGTCGCGCAGACGGCTGGCCTGGGCGCCAGAGCCGGCAAGAGAGGTGATCTCTTTGATGACCGCCGCCCGGTCAAACTCGCTGGAGATGTCCTCAACCTTCGCCATCTCCTTCAGGCCGGCATCGGAGACGAGTTGGAGATCTTTCTCATTCAGGTCCACCCGGAAGGCGACGCTGCGCAGCGATGAATTTGGCATCAGCCGGGAGATCAACTCCGGCACGATGACGAACTGGCTGGCCGACAGGTGTTCATAGTTGCCACCCATTTCCGCGGCTGTGGATGCTGGGTCGAGATCGAGCGACTCCAGGGCATTGTCATTGAGATTGCGGCCGCTGGCGTCGAGCATGCCGCTGATATACTTCAGCGGCGCAATCGGCTCGCCGGAAAGCGTATCAACATTGCGATCAAACGTCGCCGCGTCATACAGTCCGGCAACTTCCAGCTCCATGCCGCCTAGTTGGATCTTCTGGCCCTCTTTGACATTGAGTTGCCCGGCGATCACATCGCTCATGTAGATGATGTTCTGCTCACCGTTTTCAAGACGGGCGTATTTCGCTTCTCCGATCACTTTGGCAATGCTCGACAGACGCGATTCTCCGGGTGAAAGCCCAAGTATGGCCTGGGTGGCGTAGATGTGCGGCAAACCATCGGCGGATACCGAGACGAGGTGTACCTGGTCTTTCGGATCACCGGCATTGATATTCCATCGGCGAATCACCAGTTGTTTATCGCCCAGCACAGCGCGGAGATTGGTCAGCACGTTCTCGGGCATCATCCGCCAGCCGCGCTGGCGGAGCATTATCCCGGGATGATTGGGCTGTATGCCGGTTGGCAGTGTAACGGTATCGAGGTAGCGCGTGGCACTGGTAAAGCACAGCACCGCAAAGGTGATCAGCACAATGGTCGTAGCGGTGAGGGCGGTGCGGAACTTGCGGCGGCGCATGTTGGCGATACCCAGCAGCACAGCGCTCATCAGCACGCTGGCGCGGGCAAAGCTCGCCGTCTGGCTGGAACCTCGGCCCGATCGGATACGCTTGAGCTCGGTATCGAACTTGCCATAGACAACGCTGATCACGACCAGCGACATAAAGATAATGGCGAAAGCAAGGATGATGATCAGCGGGCTGGAGGAGATCTTGAAGGCGGGATGGAACATCCACAGCGCCGCGGCCATCACGGCGAATATCCCAAAGGTGCCGGCAATTTGTTTGTAGATGTTTGGAGTGCCGATGGTCAGGCGCTCGAGACAGAAGGCGAACGGCACGCACAGCAGGAGAAGGAAAATGGCCGCCCGGATGACATCATTGGCCATATCCTGGGTGGCTTGATAGACGCGAGCTTCGCCGGCCCAGGCGCCGTTGGCGTGCTTGGTCATCAGTGGCCCATCGTCGGCCTGATACGCCTTGACGGCATCGTCAATCCGCTCGCCGGCCTGAGTGTGGAGCTGGTCGATCAACTCGCTGGAAACGCCAGCCTGCCGGTACTTCTCCAGTCGGATGGCATCCAGGTTAAAGAAGTCGCGGCTGGTCACCAGCGACAGCGGGCCGAGATGGGAGAGCTCTGGAATCCGGAATCCCCTGGCAGGGACATCCGCATCCTTTAGCTTCATCGCTTCCTCTACCGTCTTGCCCGTGTTCAGGAGCACCAGGCGATTGCCAACCCGGCCATAGCGAAACAGCAGAAAGGCCTTCATGTCCGGCTCGAAGAAGCCGGCCATGATCTGGCGCTGCACCATCACGTTGTAGCGCTGCGGCTCGGCGTTCCGACGGGAATCGAGCGGAATCAGCTCGCCCAGGTCCTGCAGAAACCGCGGATCGATCAGCCCCAGAAGGCTTGATTCCATGCAACGGAAGACCGGGTTGCGCATCGGATCGTTATCCGCCTCAACATCAAATGTGTGACTCATGCCGCCCATCTGCCTACCGAGGTCGCTTACCCATGAGATGGCGCCAGTTCCCGGTTCGATCTGGTAAACCTGTACGTTGATGAATTTCCACGACCAGTCGGTGGTGCGTGGCAGGCCCTCAACAATCCAGTTGCCCTCGGCATCGCAAGGAATGACCTCGGTGCGACGAACACCCATTGTGTAAGGCAACCAGCGGATCGCAGGAATCTTTCGTACGCCCCCCACGTGATACCAGGCCGCCACAAAATCCTCACGTGGAAGGCTAGGAACCGGCTGCCAGGGCGAAGGCGATACCACCTGGCCGCGAATCACCGTTCGCTGCCACTTCAACTCAACGGGTCCCTTGAACTTTGGATCATCCCATGCCTTGCTCAGCAGCAGCGCAGCCGCCTGGAGTTGGGGCTCGATGGCCTTCAGATCCAGATTCTCAATCGTGTCGGCCGGTGTATCGCGGCGCAGGCGCAGATCATCCAGGGTTACGAGGCTGAAGCCCGGGACGCCCCAGTATTGGCAGAGTTCGGTGCCGATCGCCATCGGCGCCGCCAGCCATGTCTGCGGAGCTTGCGAGTTGCTCAGCGGCTCCATGTCAAACACGCGAGTGATGCCGGTAAACCACTGACTTTCGGGTTTGCCTTTAGCGGCATCATCCTTCAGACGATTAAACCAGTCGCGGTAGTCCTGGATCTGGCTGATGTTGCTGGCTTCGCGCAGGTTGCCGCGATACATCGGCCCAAAGCGGACGCCCCGGTCAGACAGGTCCAGCGAGATCATCATCTCAATGATCCGGGAATTGTTGTCGCGTGTGGGCGGATCAACATTGCGACCGGTCAATTTCGCCAGCCAGCGGTACAAGGCGATGCGTCGATTCAGGAAATCCTCGCGCTCCTTGTACTGCCGAATGAGCCCGGGCTTGCCTTCAGTGGTGCCGGCAAGCCGGTTGATCGCCCGCTGAATGAATTGCTTGCCTTCTTTCGCTTGTTCCGGTTTGAGCAGTTCCGAAAGGTTCCGCGTAAAGGCATAGCGCATCTGATTCAGCATGATCTGCCGGCCCTGAAGCAGCCCCTCTTCCTGCTTCAATGCGACGCTCATCTCCTCAGCCGAACGACTGCGAATGCGGAAGAGCCGATCCTGGTCCAGGACCATATCGGTTTCGGTCAGATCGACGATACGCTTGAGAGCCTGGCGGTCGCGGTTGAGGTTCAGCGATTCAGGGTTGGTAAGCAGCCTGCGGATCTTATCCAGGTCGGATGTGGCCGTCTGCCGCTTTTCCAGGAGATCAGTCAACTCGGCCGCCCAGATGCCAGGCACGTCGCCAAATGACATCAGCATCTGCTTCGTGCCCATCTGATCGATGCTGTCAGCGCCCGAGAAGAAGATCATGACCGGCCGCGTCATCGGCTTTTCCGCAACCGCGCGCGCCATCGCCAGACCCGCCGCCGTCTGCACCGCCTGCGAAGCGGAATATGCAAGATCCGGGACCAGGTTGCCCGCGTCATAGCTGACACTCAGAACATCAGCCGGGTTCGGAGTATCGCGCGATTCACGCGGCTTGATGACCACGTAATAATTGTGCGCGGTTTTGAGCTGCCATGTAACCGAACAGCGCAGCGTAACTTCGCCCTCGATCGTCCCGGCCCGGATACGGTTGGCAAGCTCGCCCTGGGGAACATAGAAACGCGGGATATTAAACGGGATCGCCGTGTCGTGAGTGCGGAGATCAGAATTGTTTACGTTATCACTGCCAAGGAAGATGATCGCGCGAGCGCCAAAGTACGCCACTTGCTGCCAGTTACCGGATGCACTGCACTCCAATACGGCAATCTGCCCATCCACCTTCTTTGGGAGAATCTCCTCAATCCTGGCTTCACGGGCATATACCAGACTGCCCGTGATACCATCGGCGGGTGTGGCATTCACGCGAACACCGGCCGGCCAAAATGGATAGACCGGTTCTTGGTGCCCATCCGCAAAGCTCAGGGACGCCGAATCGGTCACCGGAACGTAGACCTGGAAATCCTGCTTCTGCACTTCGACGCGATTGCCGTCCAGAGCGCTGACCTGCTCCTCAATGAACTTCGCCGTCTGCTCGTATCCTTCACTCCCGATCGTTCGCACCCGCGAGGATAGCCACTGGACATCCTTGCGGAACTGCGGCATAGCCACATCAGCGTGAGCTGGCGCAAGACCCGCCAGGACGCCCAGAACGCAGACCACACCGGCCAAAGCTCTTGAGGCCCTGCCCGGCAGCCGAACGATGCGTTGTCTTATCCACATCAGGGGCGTTGTCCTCACGCTGCTACTCCGCACGAGTTCAAGTTGCTCTTGGCCGCCAGAATTGCCCGTTGTCATTAGCCAACCCAGCCGCCGGATCAATGCACCAAACACTAAATGAGCAAACCAGCCACATTGTGACTGCAAAGAGGCCATATGACAAACTGTGTTCCGAGCTCTCGTATCGACGACCAAGAGCCTCACCGCCGCAAAGGTTATACGCTTTGCCTAATGCTTCTGTTGAAGCTCTAACTCCATATGGATTCTGTCGATGCGTGCATTCGCTTCAGCACCAGATTCAGCAAGCGTTCCCGCCCTCATTTCGTTAGGCTCGGCCGTAAGCCTTCCCCCTGCAGCTTGACTTGCCAGTCCCGGCCACTATCATCCCGGCCTGTTCGTCGAGAGGTCCGCGCATGGTGAGTGGAATGCCACTCACACGGATGCGGAAAGGTAGGCGGAAAGTCATCGGCCTTTTCATCTGAGGGGCACTGGCCCTCCTGCCCTAATACCTCTCCTGTACTGATTAATGAGCTGACTCTTTACCCCGTAGTGTAACGGTAGCACAAGAGATTTTGGTTCTCTTTGTCCTGGTTCGAATCCAGGCGGGGTAGCTCGGTGGATACCCAGGCTTTTGGCGTGGAGATCTATGTCGCAGTTAGACCCAAACAAATTCAAACTCTTTACCGGCCGGGCCAACCCTGAGCTGGCCCAGCGCATCTGCGATTACCTCCAGATCCCCATGGGTCGCGGCCGGACGGAGCTCTTCCCCGACGGCGAGTGCCTCGTCAAGATCGAGGAGGATGTTCGTGGCAAGGATTGCTTTATCGTCCAGCCGAGCAGCCATCCGGTGAATGGCAATCTGATGGAGCTGTTCATCTGGATCGACTGCCTCAGGCGGGCATCGGCCAGGCGGATCACCGCGGTCATACCGTATTTCGGCTATGCCCGGCAGGACCGCAAAGATGAGGGCCGCACGCCGATCACCGCACGGCTGATCGCGAATCTGATCGAGCGTGCTGGAGCAGACCGCGTTGTCTCGATCGATCTGCATGCTGCTCAGGTGCAGGGCTTCTTTGATATCCCGATGGATCACCTGCACGCCGGACCGGTGTTCTGCCAGTGGTTCAAGAGCTTGAATATCTCCAACATCGTGTTTGTCTCGCCGGATGTGGGCAACGTGAAGCGAGCTCAGGTCTACGCGAACATGCTCGGCGGCGAGATCTGCATTATCGACAAGCGACGCAAGAGCGGCTCGGAAGCCGAGGCCAAGCACCTGATCGGCGATGTGGCGGGCAAGAGCGTGATCATGGTCGATGACATGATCTCCACCGGCGGCACCATGACCGATGCAGTGCGCATGCTGCGTGATCGCGGCGTGAAGGAGATCTATATGGCTGCCACGCATGCGGTGTTCGCCCCGCCGGCGATGGAGCGCTTCGCGAGCTGCCCGTTCACGAAGATGGCCGTAACCGACACGATCCCGATCGGCAGCCGCGCCGATGCGATCCGCGACCGCCTGGTGGTGTTGTCGGTTGCCGATCTGCTGGGCGAAGCGATGAAACGCATTCACCTGGATGAGTCGGTGTCGTCGCTGTTTAAGGGTGAAGGGTTCCACGGGCGAGCCCTGAGTGAATAGGTATTAACGCAAATCCGAGATCTCTGATCTGAAACTGAAATAAGGAGTCCTGTACAATGGCAATCAACACGATCAAAGTGAAGGCGCAGAACCGCACCGAGCTGGGCTCGCGGGCGATGAAGCGAATTCGTGACAAGGGCATGATCCCGGCCGTGATCTACGGTCACAAGCAGGCCGTCCTCCCGATCACCCTGGACAAGCGGGAAGTCAGCAGCCACATCAACAAGGGCGCACACCTGTTTGACCTGGACGTCGCCGGCACGAGCGAAACGGTGCTGGTGAAAGAAGCTCAGTACGATCATCTGGGCATCCAACTCCTGCATGTGGACTTTTCCCGCGTCAGCCTTGACGAGAAGGTAAAGGTCAAGGTTCCGCTGGAGCTCAAGGGCACGCCCAAGGGCGAGGCCGAGGGTGGCAAGCTGCAGCAGCTCATCGCCGAACTCGACGTTGAGTGCGTGGTGGTCTCGATCCCCGAACTCATCCGCCACATTGTCACCGAGATGGAAATGGACTCGGTGCTGCACATCAAGGACCTGCACTTCCCTGAGGGTGTGAAGCCTCTGCAGGATCCCGAACTGATCGTTGCGATGGTTCGTGAAGTGAAGGAAGAGATCATCGCCCCGGTCGTCGCCGAAGTTGCGGTTCCCGAGCCGGAAGTCATTGGCGCAAAGGAACGCGAAGAGAAGGCTGCGGTCGAGACGACTGCCGCGCCGGTCAAGGGCGAAGCGAAGAAATGATTGCTCTCTCCGGCGTAAGCCGCGAGCATTGCTATGAAGATCGTCGTCGGCCTTGGCAACCCCGGTCCGCAGTACGTCGGCACCCGACACAATATCGGGTTCGACACGGTGGACCACCTCGCTGCAAAGCTTGGATGGGTTCTGGGCGACGACGGCATGAATCGTCAGGCGCGAACGAAGTTCGACGGCCTGACGCTGGATGGACAGTTTACTTTGCCCTCGGGCCAAAGTGAGAAGCTGCTGCTGCTGAAGCCGATGGTCTTCATGAATTGCAGCGGCCGGTCCGTTCAGCAGGCCTTGGCGTTTTACCAGGTGACGCCAGGCGATATCATGGTGGTTCTGGATGACTTGGCGCTGCCGTGCGGGCGGATTCGTCTCCGATCCGGCGGCAGTGATGGCGGCCACAACGGCCTGAAGGATATCGAGCGGTCCATCGGGACCGACCGCTATCCGCGGCTGCGGCTGGGAATTGATCCCCCGCCGCAATTTGTGCCGCAGCGTGATTACGTCCTCGGAAAGTTTTCCGGGGACCAGAGAAAGTTGCTGAAACCAGCAATGGAGCGTGCCGCGAGCGCGATCCTCTGTTGGATTGAGAGTGGAATCGAATCGGCGATGAATCGTTTCAACGCCGAGCCGAAAACCGACGCGACCGGCGGTGCCAGTGCTACTGCCGGGACGAAGCCGGATAAATAGACCCGGGCGGCCGCCTCGCGGGTGGCCATAACCCAAGCTTGGGAGCGAAAGCCAGATGGCAAAGCTGAACCAGTATGAAGCGATGTTCCTGTTCCCGCCTTCGGGAACCATGGAACTGCAGGCCTGCACCGACTATGCCAAGAGCATGGTCGAGCGCCATGGCGGGCAGATTATCGTTCTGAAAAAGTGGGATGAGCGCAAGCTCTCCTATGAGCTCGGCGGACAAAAGCGAGGTCTCTACCTGATCTGCTTCTTCCGCGCTGAGGGCAACGCCGTCGCCGGCATCGAGCGCGATGCCCGGTTGTCAGAGCAGGTCCTCCGCGTGCTGGTAACCCGCTGCGATGAGCTCAACGAGCAGGAAATGGCCGCGGTCGAGCCGCAGCCCATTGCCCCGCCGCGTGAAGAGCGCCCGAGTTGGGAAACCAACGATTATCGTCCGCGCCGTCCGCGCCGCGATGATGCACCGAAGGAAGAAACGCCTGAAGGCGCTGCTGACACAACCGCCAAGGAATAGTGTGATTTTCGAGGCTGTTCGTTCAAAGAGGAGCCCGCTATGGCCAGCTTCAATCAGATCATCCTGTTGGGCAACCTGACCCGTGACCCCGAGATGCGCTATCTGCCGAGCAATACACCGATTGCGAGCTTCGGCATGGCGTGCAATCGGAAGTTCAAGGATGCCCAGGGACAGGATCGCGAAGAGGTGATGTTCATCGACTGTTCTGCCTTCGGCAAGCAGGCGGAGATCGTCAACCAGTACTGCAAGAAAGGCGATCTTCTGTTCATTGAAGGACGCCTGAAGTTTGACACCTGGGAAGACAAACAGGGCGGTGGCAAACGCTCCAAGCACAGCATCGCCATCAACAACTTCCAGCTCATGCCCCGCCGCGATGGCGGCGGCGGTGGCGGAAGCTATGCCCCCGAAGGTGGCCAGGCGGCTCCGGCGCCCGCGAGGCGTCCGGCCCCGGCTCGCCCGGCTCCGCAACAGTCTCAGGCGCCTGCCCAGAACCAGCAACAGCCTCCCTATGACGATCAGCCTCAATTCAAAGAGGACGATATTCCGTTTTAGTCATTAGTCGTTGGTCATTGGTCCTTGGGACAAATGACTAATGACAGATGACGAATGACAAATGACTAATGACTCAGTGACCAACGAGGTAAGAAAATGTCCAAGAACGTCAAGCTCCTTCTGAAGAAGAGCATCAAGAGCGTCGGCAAGGTCGGCGATGTCGTCGAAGTGTCGGCCGGCTATGCCCGCAACTACCTGCTTCCGCAGGATCTCGCCGTGCTGCCCACGGCCGGCAATATCAGGAAGGTGGAAGCCATCCGCCAGGATATCGAGCGCCAGGAGCGCGAACGCCGCGAACAGCAGGCCGCCCTCATCAAGCAACTCGAAGGCGTCGAGGTTACCCTCGAGCGCCGGACCAACGAACAGGGCCACCTCTATGGCGCTGTGTCGGCCACCGATATTTCCAAGGCGCTGCAGTCGCAGGGCTTCAACATCCAGGCCGAAGATATCAGCCTTCCCGGCCGGCTGGACCATGTCGATACCTACATCGCCAAGGTTCGCTTTGCCGACGATCTAACGGCCGACATCAAGGTTTGGGTTGCTCCCGATGCCGAGAGCAAGGCCACCATGGAAGCCGCCAAGAAGGCTGCTACCGCAGCCGCCGAGCCCGCGCCGCAAACGTAGGCTTGGTATACGAGCAATACTTTGGAGCGGCCGGAGATCTCTTGAGGTCCCCGGCCGCGTTCGTATTCCATGGTGGTGCAAGGCTCACGACGCGATCATCATGCGCATCATCGCCGGTCAATTTCGCGGTCGAAACCTGCTCGCCCCCGCCTCGGACACCACACGCCCGATCACCGACCGCGTCAAGCAATCCCTCTTCGACATCATCGCCGGCGACCTGCCCGACGCAGTGGTTTACGACTGCTTTGCCGGCACCGGATCCATGGGTCTGGAATCGCTCAGCCGCGGCTCGAAGCTTGTCTTCTTCTTCGAGGCAGATCGCTCCGCCCTGGGTCTGCTCAAGCAGAACATCACCGCCCTGCAGACCGAAGCCCAATCCCGCATCATCCCCGGCGATCTATTCAGGTGGTTTTCTCACACCATCCCCGCCGATACGGACAAGCCGACCGTCATCTTCCTCGATCCCCCCTACCGCTTCATCACCCAGCGCGGCGACGACCTCCGCACGCTCATCCGCTCGATGATCCAACAGCATCTCATGCCCGGCGGCTACATCGTCCTTCGCCACGATGCCCACGACCAATTAGGTCTTCCCGCCGATACGGTCGAATTTGACCGCCGAGAATACGGTGGTATGGTTCTTCGCTTCATCAGGCGCAGCGATCAAGGGTAATCCAGCAGCCCACTGGCATGCTGTTACGGAATAATCAATAATCACTACGTATGGCCCTGCGCCGATACCGCTATTTCTCCCCGCAGGACGCCGCTCGGCTGTCCAAGCTGCAACTCTTTGCCCGCGATGTGGTCGAGGGCGTCATCACCGGCATGCACAAGTCACCCCATCGCGGCTTCTCGGCCGAGTTCTCCGAACACCGCGAATATGCGCCCGGCGATGAACTTCGCCATATGGACTGGAAGGTCGTCGGCCGATCCGACCGCTACTACATCAAACTCTTCGAGCAGGAGACCAACCTGCGGGCGACCATCGTCCTGGACAACTCCAATTCCATGCGTTTCGGCAACAAAATGGAGTATGCCCGCCACCTGACCTCCTGCATTGCCTACCTCCTGTCCATGCAGCAGGACCTGGCAGGCCTGTGCGCGGTGGACGAAAAGATCCAGGTTGAGCTTCCCCCCGCCTCCTCGCCTGCGCACATCGATCGCCTGTTCCGCGCACTGGAAAATCTGCCCGCCGGCACGGCCACGACACTGCCCCAGCGCCTGCACGAACTGGCGGAGCGTCTGCCCCGCCGCGGCATGCTGATTATCATCAGTGATCTGTGGGTCGAGACCGATGAACTGCTTCGCGCCCTGCAGCACCTGCGCTACCGCAAGCACCAGGCCATGGTCATCCACCTCCTCGACCGTGCTGAGATGACTCTTGAGGGCCCATCCTACTCCCGCCAGATCACCCTCCAGGATCTCGAAACCGGCGAAAAACTTGCCATCGAACCATCAGAGATCCGCGACGTCTACCAGAAACAAGTGCAGGCCCACGTTGCCGCCGTAAAGCGAGGCTGTATGGACTGTGACAGCGAATATCACTCCATCATGGTCGACCAACCCTACGACAAAGCGCTCGTCGATCTTTTAGGCCGAAGGCGATAGACCGTCCTCATGCGCACCTGGCGCAAGCAAACCTTCAATCAGTGAGTTTGCCTTCCTCACGTCTTACATATAAACTTACATGTATGAGTACGAAGACCATTGCCGTCGATGCGGAAGTCTATCGTAAGCTCGCCCGCGTCAAAGCTGAGTCGGAATCCTTCTCCAGTGTCATCGATCGCCTCGTCGATCACTTTTCCACTGCGCATACCGGCGCGGATATTCTGAGGCGACTTGCCACGATAGGCCCGCTTACCAGCGACGAGGCCAAACGTATGCTTGAGGTCGTCCAGGAACATCGCAAGTCCGAACCATGGCTACAGCATGATTTGTCTTGATACCACGTTCCTGATCGATCTCTGGCGCAACCGGCACGACTCCACACACGCAGCAGTGCGCCTGCTGGCGGAGAATTCCGCCGAAGTTTTTGTGGTTCCAGTAATGGCCGTGGGCGAATTCCTGGAGGGAGCCGCGTATATTTCTGAAGCGCGCTATCGCGAAGCCCTGGCGTTTCTCGCAGCCTTTGAGTTTGGCAGTTTCTCTCCTCGCACCGCCAGTCAATATGCTCACGTTACCGCGCGACTTCGTCACGACAACCAGCTCAAAGGGCGGTCCCAGGCGGATTTATGGATTGCGGGCTTTGCCATCGAGCATCGCAGTCGGCTCGCCAGCCGCAATCGCAGGCACTTCGAGGGCATCGACGGACTGGACCTGCTGGACTATTGAGATAGCAGAGCTCTCGCTCGCTTTCTCTCTGCTTACCGCTTTCATCCTTCGATTTTCGCTCTCCGCTTTTCGCTTTCCGCCTTAGCTTTACACTACCTCCCAAATCACCGGCCGCGCCCCCGCCACCTTCCACGTCCCACTGGCAACCATCGCGGTGGACGTCAGTGTCGCCCGGCCCACCTTCAGCACACCCACATCATTCAGCACATGCACCACTGGCCCGGAGCCCTGCGGCACATTCAGCAGCGACACCGTTCCCACATTGGGGGCCGAGATGTGGCCGCCTTCGACATACGCCGGTGCTGCATGCCCTCTGGCCAGCTTCCTCCCTGTCACCTTCAGGCTCCCAAGCTTGGCGCCTGTACTGGCAAAGTCGCCCGGGACATCGGCAAAGTCTCCCGCAAAGCCGGTAGCCACGCCAACCAGAACGTCACTATTCAGCAGCGTCGCCGCGCTAAACGTATTGATCGAGCCGGTCGTAACGATCCGGCTTCCCGAAACGTCCCCGCTCACCCTAAGCGAAGCCACCGGCAAACCTTGGACCTGAATATTCGCATCGCAGACCTGCAGCAACTTCAACGATACCGCCGTCCTGCCCGCAGCTCGATTCAGCGTATTGAGCAACATCTGCCCCGAAAGGGTTACAGGCGTGCCCGCTATGCTCTTCATCAGCCCGTCACTGGTCATGTTTCCGACCGTCACGTGCCCATCGCCGCCCACGGCTTTCTTCACCGTGATCGTCAGGACCGACTTCGTGCCGGTCCGATCCAAAACGATGTCTTCGAAGCTGTTGCCAAACCCGTAGATCTGCCCAGTTCCGCCACCACTGAGTTTGAACTTCACCAGGTCCCCATCGGCATCCTGCAACGCCGGCGATGCTACCGTCTTGCCATTGACCAGCCCAATGGTCGCACGCAAATCGGTCGGATCATCGCTGACCGTGATCGAAAATGACTCATCGTAGCTCAGCCCACCTGTATCGGTAGCGCGAACGCCGATCGAGTAACTGCTCTTGGCTTCATAGTCGAATCGAGAAGCGGTCGTCAGTTGATTGCCCGCGATCTCGAATAGACTGTTGTCTGCGTATCCAGGTAGCAGGCCAAACGTCAGCGTGCCGCTCTGGCCCACATCGGGATCGCTGCCCGATATATCGCCAACCACCGTCCCGGCCGGCAGATTCTCCGCAATCGACGTGCCCGCCAGCGCAATGTCCGTAGGATTGTCGTTTACATCGGTCACGCCGATCGCAAAAGCCCTGTCATACGACAGGCCACCCGTATCAGTCGCACGGAGTTGGATCCAATAGCTGTTCTTCGACTCATAGTTGAACGCCGCGTTAGTCCGCAGCTCGTTGCCTACGACCAGGAACAGACTGTTGTCAAGCTGTCCAGAGGGCAGACTGTATGTCAGCGTGGCGCTCTGGCCGGCGTCCGGATCACTGCCCGACAGGCCCCCAATCATCGTTCCCGCGGGTTGATTCTCAGCCACCGACGTGCCCGCCAGCGCAACATCCGTCGGTGTCTCGTTGACATTGGTCACTGTGATCGTGAAGGGCTTCTCATACCACAGGCCACCCAAGTCCGTCACACGCAGGCGAATCGAATAGCTGCTCCTCGTCTCGTAGTCGAACACCGCGGCCGTCTTGAGCCGGCTGCCCGACACTGTGAAGCTGGCGTTGTCGGTAGAGCCAACCCCCGACACCAGGGCATAGCTAAACAGCTCCCCCGCATCCGGATCGCTGCCCGATAAGCCGCCCACCGTCGCTCCCGCAGGCAGGTTCTCCGCAACCGATGTGCCCGCCAGCGCAACGTTCGTCGGAGTCTCGTTCACGTTGGTCACTGTGATTGTGAACAGCCTGTCGTAACTCAGGCCGCCAGTATCCGTTGCCCGAATCTGGATCGAATAGCTGCTCTTGGACTCGTAGTTGAGCGTGCCCTTGGCGATCAGTTGATCGCCCGCCAAGTCAAACTGACTGTTGTCTGCGTATCCAAGCGGCAGCGAATACGTCAGCGAGGCGCTCTGGCCCGCGTCCGGATCAAACCCCGATAGGCTGCCAATCACCGTCCCCGCGGGTTGATTCTCCGCAATCGAATTGCCCGTGAGAACAATGCCCGTGGGGTTGTCGTTCGCATCGGTCACGGTGATCGTGAAGGGCTTCTCATACCACAGGCCGCCCTGGTCAGTCGTACGCAGGCGAATCGAATAGCTGGACCTAACCTCGTAGTTAAACACCGCGGCCGTCTGTAGTTGATTGCCTGCAATCGTGAAGCTGGCGTTGTCGGCAGAACCAGTGCCGGAGACCAGGCTGTATGTGAACGTATCTCCAACATCCGGATCCGTCGTGCTCAGCGTACCGACAGATGTGCCGATCGGTTGGTTTTCGGCGACACTGGCGCCCGAGATCCCGAGTCCCGTGGGCGCATGGTTTGCCGGCCCCGATGCGCTCAGCGACAGATCATCCATCGTGAAGTCATTCCCGTACCAATTGGTCTCGGTATCAACGATGCGAATCACCGCCGTCGTGGCACTGCCTGAGTTCCATTGCAGGCTCCACTGCATCCACTGCTGAATCGTGGATGGCAGTTGCAGGCCGGTGCCGACCGTGACACCGTTGATCTGGAACAGCAGTGAAGCCGGATGGGGATCGCCAGTCCCGCCAGAATCACCCCACGATGCCGCCCAGCCTGAGAATGTGTAGGGGGTCGACGCCGATACGCTCACGCTCTGGACCCACGCGGCACTGTTCGCCACGGCACGCCCGTTGAGCATCAGCATCTGCCCCGTGCCGGTGGTGTGATCCCGGAACTCATTGCCGCCGGTGGTACCAAAATAGCTATCCGCCACATCGTACCCTACCACGCAGTGCCCATCGACCGTGATCGAGCCGTAGATGTAGTCGTTAGTGAAACCGCTGTTGCCCAGACTAAAGTCCCCGTTGGCAATGAGATTGCCCGCCAGCAGCGTGCGCGACTCCAGACGCTCCACCGTGGCCCGTGCTGCCCTTTTCATTGACCGTGCTCCGTAGCCCTTCATACCGCCATCGCGCAGAGATGCCATGTTCTTCTCTCCCGTGGTTTGTCCTCGTGGCTTTCCCGCATAGCCCACCGGCAACCCAACAATTTTAACAAAACCAACACTAACCAGCGCCCAAGGCGCGTGCAAGTTATCCTTGGGTATAAACAGCAATCCGATCCAAAAGGTTACACTCCTCTCGTCCCTCGCATCTCGCAGCGACGACCGGAGTTAGCCCGCATGGTGCCTTGGTGCCTGCATGCCTTGGTGCCTATGTGTCATAACCCTGCCCTCCAGAATTCTGCACATTTTTTTGACCCGCGCTTTTTCAGCCCTTTTCAAACAAAAACCGCCCGAACCACCCCTTATTATGGAGGGACATGTTTTTCACCCTCCTGGCCTCACCCCGGCCACGCTATTTGACAACCGAATACCACTACTCCTACCGGACAAGTAGGCCCGAACACGCGCACCGGACCTGCGCACCTTCGTCCCACCAGTGATCCACATTACAGATCGCTCAGATTGCGCATACGAACCTGAGCATCTTGGTCATTGCTGCTTGGGCCTTGGTCATTCATTGGCCATTGGGATTTGGGCATTGGTCATTCCGCCAGGCGGAGTTATCCACAATCGCCCCGAACCTGCGCACCTCCTCCTCCAACCTCAACCTAACTAACTGCCCCCAAGGCACTTAGCACGTAGGGGGTACCCCAGCCGAGAACCTGCGCACCTGTCACTTATCCACACCTGGCACCTTTTCATCCCTGCCTCTCCGCTCATCCCCGCGCAGTGGGCGGCACCCCATTCTGCCGCGAACGATCCATGGCTGCCTGGATCTTCCGCTGCACTTCGCCCGGCCTGCCGAGCGTCTGCCACAGCATGATCGGGAAGCTCTCTTCCATCGGAATCAGTTCCAGAGAGCCCAGGAGCAGAAACCGTTCATTCAGGGCAGAAACGTTCCGGATACGCGCCATACGACGCAGCGGGCATTCGACGACCACGACGTTGAATACACCAGACACCGTCATCACTCGCATGTTCGTCAGAACATGGATTCGCGACACCCATTTCACCGTCGCCCACATCAGCCGCGCCAGCCCACCCATCACGCCCACCTCGACATACCAGTCTCTGGGACCAGGCGCAAAAGTCACACCCGCCATGATGATCGCCGCGCATAACAGCAGCGCCCGCCACGAGGAAAACAACAGCCACCACGGCGACGCACGCACGACCAGTTCAACGATCTCCCCTTCCTGGAACATGTACCGGAAAATCAACGCCGAGAGCGGAGAGATCGCTTGCAGCGCCCCAGCTACCGGCTCAGGTGCCGGCGACTCCGAATACACCGCCCTTGCTTGCTCCTGCGTTTTCAAACCCACGGCTTCTCCTTCATGCACGGCGACCCACTTCGCCGCCGATAATCCCAGGTTTCAGGCTGACGATGTCGGGCAGGTTCCGGTAGTAGTCATCGTAATCCAGACCATAGCCGACAACGAACTCATCGGGAATATCAAATCCGACGTAGTCGACCGGCGTCGCCATCGCCTCCGGCCGCTTCTTGCGCAGCAGGACGCAGGTCTTCACCTCCAGCGCGCCATGGGATTTCAGCATGGGAACCAGCAACCGGAGGGTGCTTCCTGAATCCAGGATGTCATCCACCAGAAGCACACGGCCGCCGGCAAGTCCGTCGAACTGTGCCTCAACCAGTTTGGCGCCCTGCGTGTTGGTCGCGATGCCCGGATAGCTTGAGACCCGCATGGTGGCGATCCGCAGTTGCAGCGGCAGTTGCCGGACCAGATCGCTGCAGAACACCATCGCGCCGGTCATGACCGATACAATCGTCAAATGGCTTTCGCGGGACACATGCGGCGAGAGATCGCGGGTGATCTCTTCGGCCAGTTCCTGTACTCGGCGCGAGATGCGCTGCCGCGAGAGAATCACCTTGTCGATATGTGACCGCATCATGGCTTTTGGTGCGACGTAGTATACCCGCAGAATCGCCCCAGAGGGCAGAACCCTAATGGAAGTCGCGGCTGTGGTGATGGAGGTCGTTGATGAGATGGGTCAGGTCGGTGAGTCGGCGGGCGAGGATGTGGATGACCATGCCGTTGCGCTCGATATAGCCATCGCATTCGAGCAGAACGGCGTGACGGGCGGCCGCGCGGTAGCGCTCATAGATTTGCGTGCGGATGATGATGTTGGCGGTGCCGGTCTCATCTTCCAGTGTCTCAAAGACGATGCCGGAGGCCGTGGCGGGACGCTGGCGGACGAGCACCAGGCCGACGACTTTGACCCAGGTCTCCTGCGGGAGATCGGCCAGGCGGCAGGCGGGGATGATCCGCATCTCATCGAGCATGGGGCGGATGAGAGAGACGGGATGCTGTTTGAGGGAGAGACTGGTCGTGGCATAGTCGGTCATGACTTCTTGGCCGAGAGCCATGGGGGGAAGTGTTGATTGTTGATTGTTGATTGAAATGGAGGGTACGAGGTCGAAGAGGGGGTGGTGGTCGTCGGAGAGTTCCATGGCTTGCCAGAGAGCTTCACGCCGCTTCAGGCCCAGACTGGCAAATGCGTCGGCTTCGGCGAGTTTCTGGATGTCCTTGCGCTTCATGCCTGTCTGACGCTGGAATTGCTCGATGGAGGTGAATTGGCCGGCGTGCTCGCGTGCTGCGGCGATGGTGTCGGCGGATTCCCTGCGGAATCCCTTGATCAGCCGGTATCCCAGCCGCAGTGCATTTTCCCCATCGCTTTCGATGAGGCAGTCCCATGTACTGTGATTCACATCCGGCGGCAGGACAGTGACGCCATGTGCCTTGGCATCGCGGACGATCTGGGCGGGCGCATAAAAGCCCATGGGTTGGGAATTGATCAAGGCGCATGCAAACTCGGCCGGGTAGTAATGTTTGATCCACGCGGAGGCGTACACGAGCAAGGCGAAACTCGCGGCGTGGCTTTCAGGAAAGCCGTATTCACCAAAGCCGCGGATCTGCATGAAACAGTAATCGGCGAATTCGGGAGTATAGCCGTTGGCAAGCATGCCATCGATGAAACGCTGATGGAATCGCTCGATGGAGCCGTGGTGTCGCCAGGCGGCCATGGCCCGGCGAAGTTGGTCGGCCTCTTCGCCCGTAAAGCCTGCGCCGACCATTGCGATCTTCATCGCCTGTTCCTGAAAGAGCGGAACACCCAGCGTTTTCGAAAGGACCTCGCGCAGAGCCTCGCTGGGGTAGGTAACGCTCTCCTCGCCATTGCGCCGGCGCAGGTAGGGATGGACCATGTTTCCCTGGATGGGGCCGGGGCGAACGATCGCGACTTCGATGATAAGGTCGTAGAAGTTTCGTGGCTTGAGGCGCGGCAACATCGACATTTGCGCGCGGCTCTCGATCTGGAAGACGCCGACAGTGTCGGCCTGGCAAATCATGTCGTAGACAGCGGGATCCTCTGGCGGGATCTGGTAGAGTTCTCGCGGCGACCGTTCGTTCATGAGCACAAGAGCTTTGGACAGACACGTCAGCATTCCCAGACCCAAGCAGTCCACCTTCAGGATTCCCAGTGTGTCGATGTCGTTTTTGTCCCACTCGATGACAGTTCGGCCGGGCATGGAGGCGTTTTCGATGGGGACCATCTCGCATAGCGGTCCGCGGGTCATCACCATGCCGCCGACGTGCTGGCTGAGGTGGCGGGGAAAACCGAGAATCTGACTGGTGATATCCATCACCTGGCGGATGTGGGGATTGGCGGGGTCCAGACCAATCTCGCGCAGTTGCGATTCGGAGATGGTGCCGGCGCTCCAGCCTTCCAGACGCTTGGCCATCTGGTCAACCATGTCCAGCGAAAGGCCCAGGGCTTTGCCGACATCACGGACGGCCGACCGGCCGCGATAGCTGATTACTTCGGCCGTCATGCCAGAGCGTTCCCGCCCGTACTTTTCATAGATGTACTGAAGCACCTCCTCGCGGCGCTCGTGCTCGAAATCCACGTCGATGTCGGGCGGTTCGCCACGGGCGGCGGAGATGAACCTTTCAAACAAGACATCAATACGCGAGGGATCGACACTGGTAACGCCCAGGCAGTAACAGACAGCAGAATTGGCGGCCGACCCTCGCCCCTGACAGAGAATCCCGCGCGAACGTGCGAAACGAACGATATCGTTGACGGTGAGGAAATAGGCCTCGTAGTGAAGCTGTTCGATGAGGGTCAGCTCGCGGGTGAGAAGGTCGCTCACCTTCTGAGGAAGGTCTTGGGTATAGCGGGTTCTGGCGCCTTCCCAGGCGAGTTCGCTCAGATGCTGCATCGGCGTCTTGCCTTCGGGAGCGAGTTCGTTGGGATACTCGTAGCGGAGTTCAGCGAGGCTGAATGTACACCGCTCGGCGATCTCCAAGCCGCGTTGGATGGCCTGGGGAAGGTCGTCAAAGAGACGGTGCATCGCGGCCGGTGGCTTCAGATAACGCTCGCCGTTGGGAAAAAGGTGATAGCCGGCTTGCTGGATTGGGACCAGGTGGCGGATGCAGGTCAACACATCCTGCAAGACCCGGCGCGAGGGATCATGGTAATAGGCACAGTTGGTGGCCAGTGGTGGGATGCCCAGTTGTTTTCCCAGAGTCAGCACAGCATCGATCTGACGGACATCGCTGCCGCCGTAAAGGCGGCAGATGGCCAGAGAAAGGCGATCGCCGAGAGTCTCACGGAGCTGGATGAGCCTGTCATAGGTGTTGCGGCATTTGCTGCGGTGGAGCAACTCAATGGCCGGGTGACGGAAAGGATGCTCATGACGATTGGCGATGGCGGCCAGCAGGCCTTCCTGATGCTGAAGGAAATCATCAAGCGTGAGCAGGCACGAGCCCTTTTCCGCCCGGCGCTTGCCAAGAGTGAGCAGACGGCAGAGCCGGCCATAGGAAGCGCGATCGGTCGCCCAGACGAGCAGATCGGGGAAGTCGTTCAGGGTCAGGCGGGCGCCGATGATCAGCTTGGGTGCGGGGCCTTTGCTCGATGTTTCCTTCCACCCTTCATAGGCGCGGACGACGCCGCAAAGCGTGTTGAAATCGGTGATGGCAATGGCGCGATAGCCCAGCTCGGCAGCACGGTACATCAACTCATCCGGGTGCGAAGCGCCGCGGAGAAAGGAGTAGTTGGTGGTTACTTCCAGCTCGGCATAGTCGCACTCGGAGAGTGACCCCCGCGGTGCGGGGACGTGGTAGTGGAGTTTGGGGGCGACGAGGTCAGGCATAGTGGGAAAGAGCCCAAGAGCTGCTCTTCTTCATTCAAATCTTCCATGCAAAAACCATTTCCCCGTTTCCTGGACGCGGAACATCCAGTAACGCCGGCCGGCTTCGTCGGCGACGTCGAAATAGTCACGAGTTTTGTTGTGTCCTTCCCACCATTGGCCGGCGATGCGCTCGGGACCGAACGCGTATTTGACGGTGTGCGATGTGCCCTGCAGATTGAAGCTCAGCGGGGCGCCGTCGGCATCATGGGAAGGGGCGACCATCACGCCCAACTCAATCGGCGGAGATTGCAGCACAAGCGGCCGGCTGCCGGACAATTCAGCATCGCAGGCTTCTTTTTCAGGGATATTGGCCGCGGTGCGCTTGAATGCCTTCTCGGGCAGGTAGGAATGCTCCAACTGCACTTGTGCTACCGATGTCTCGCCCAGGCGCGTGCGGATCAGATCGAGCGTGTTTTGCCAGGCATCGTCACACTGCACGCGATCGGAATCACCCAGAGTCACCTGTTGATGCGCCAGGCTCTGGCCGCGAGTGACTTCCAGCACCATGGCAGTGAAGCCGACATCATAGTTGCGAGAGTAGTTTCGCTTGGAGATTGGCGATTTAAGATGAGAGATTCCGAGCTGATCAAAGGCGCAGCGGTACAGGCCCATCAGTGAGCGGAGATTGCGCGAGGGGCGTGAGGCTGAGATCGTGAGCTGCTCTGCCGGGGCATCAACACGCTCCAGTGTAATGCGCAATTCGCGGATGCCTTTGCCTTTGCGTTCCAGTTCCAATAAAAGCTTTTCGAGCAGGTCACGGCAGGTCAGTTCCAGAGCCTGTGGGTCGGCCACCGAACCATCGAAATCAAATCGCGCCACCATAGGCGTTGTCCAGGCGAGGGGAACCAGCGGCTCTGGAAGCCGGCCGTCGAGTTGATCCAGCCGTCGCAGCAGGATGGGGCCAAATCGCGATGGAAGAGACTCGCGCGAAAGTTTGCAAAGCTGGCCGATCGTCTCCAGGCCCAGGTGATGCAATGTCTGCAGGATCTCATCCGGCAGTCGCAATGCATGCAGCGGCAGGGAATCGACAGGAGGGTGCGCCAGATCATCCGGGATGATCATGCGGACTCGCTGCAATGGGCCGGTGCTCGTAACCGGAGCACAGGTCATCGCATAGGCGGCGGCGGGAGTATTAGCGACCCCCAGGATCGAGGGAATGCGAAGGCTGTGCAGCGCCTGGCCGATGCGATGCACCATGTTGGAAAGGCCGCCGAAGAGATGCTCGCAGCCGGTGAGGTCGAGGAAAATTTGAAATCTGAGATTTGAAATCTGCGATTCGAAATCAGCGATGTCGCGCGTCTCCAAGGCTACGGTGGGAGTGAAGCGATTCAGGTAGCGAGCCAGAGCCTCTAGCGCCTTCTGGTCCAGATCCGGCCGCCAATCGATGCCTTCTACCTGTGCAGACAGCGCCCGAGCCTGCGCCATGGTCATCTCCGGACGGATGCCCGCCTGTGCAGCCTTGCCGCAACACGCCACCACCAACTGGCGATTGGCAATGGTGCGCAGAAGCACCAGAGGCGCCTGCGTATTTCCTTCGTGCCTGACTTCCTCACGCAATGGCCCGCACGCCAAACGCTTGCGCAGTATTCGCGCGATCGGCCAGTTCGGAAGTTGAATGCACAGTATGTTCTTCACGGTTGTACTCCAACACGATGCTCTTACCGACCTGGCATCCATGCCCGTGGAGGAGTTGTATCGTCCACCGCTGACAACAGCCTGTCGTAGTCACAGGTAATGGTTCGACCAGAAGGCGCGTGGCGGCGGCGTAGATCGAAGAGATCGCACCGGCCGGCCGGACCCACAGGCCCAGCGATTTGCCGCGCTCGGCCGCCAACTGCAGCCGCCGGGCTTCCACCTGCGACAATTTTCCCAGTTCGGCCATCACGGCGCAGGTTCCCCCGGAGGCCAAACACTCCGAAAGTGCCCACAATTCTTCTTCCCTGTTCTTTGGATGCAGCAGATAGAGCCGGGAAAGAGGGATGCCCAATTGGGCGGCGGCCGGCGGGTAGAGCCGTCGCTGCGAATCAGAAATCACAATCGCGCCCGCACCCGCGCCTTCCCCATCCTCCGCAATATCCGGCGGATGTGCGGCAAATGCCGCGGGGCCGGCGAGAAATGCCCCGGATAGTGGATCTGTCGTCGGCCCATGCAGCGGGGCAGCGGCCGCCGCCCGGGCCAGCAACATCGCCGGCAGCATCGGGCGGGCACTATGTGCGGGATAAAGCAGCTCATGCACTCCGCTGCGCGTCAATCCACCGGGCGCAGATCCAGGCCCAGATCCGAGCAATTCATCCAGGCCGGGAATGCCCGTGGAAAACCGCTGAGCATTGGCCGTCTCACGCTGCCATTGCCCCACTTCCACAAGCTTGCCGGAATTGACAGTAAGAAACTTCATCCATTGTTAGAGTAATGTTGGGAGAAGCGGTTTGTCAAACAATATCCTAATATCATTAGGGAGATGGATAGGTTTATATTGTGCCAAACGACGTTTGGCGAATGGTTGTTTGGTCGATTTTCGCGCGCAACTCCTTGTCTACGCAGGGATTTCCACCGGTCGACCTGCGTGCCATTCTGCCGCCGAAGCGCAATCTCATCCTTTCTCGAACCAACCGAACTCTACAGCGTAAAACCACCCGGAGTGGTCTATTAAGTTGGTTTGTCGGAATGTGAAGGTGATGGGATGCCTGCTCAGTTAGGTCAGGCCCTATCAATCGGAGGGAGGCTGCTGTGTCCGATCAATCTGTTGCGTCACGCGCAAGCGCGTCGACACCAAGTCCTGAGCCGCACGAGCCCAGCATTTCAGTCAGTCCGGTGCCCAAGGACACTCAACTTTCGCTCCTGGTCGGCCTGCTGGCAGTCACGATCATGCTGGCAACCCTGGTCACTCTGCCGGATGGTTCAGCGCCAGACAGGACGCTGCTGAGCTTTATTCCGCACGCCAAGGGCCTGATGAGCCTTCACACCCAGTTGCGCCTGGTCTTTGCATTGTGCACCATGTTTGTGCTGCTCATGCTGCTGCATATCGTAACGCTGCGCTGGCGCACCTCACATGCCCTTGCGGATCTGACCCGGGAGATGCAGCGGATCTCCCGCAGCGACCCGATTCCCGCCGGGGCGCGGGCTCCTTCCCCCAGTGATCCAGTGCTCGCCGAGATCGCCGACGCCTTTAACCGTCTGCTCGTCCACATCGGCCGGCAAGCGTCACTGGTCGAAAAACGGTCGAGCGAGACGCGCGATTATCGCCAGGGGTTTGAATCTGTCTTTGCCGACAGCGCCGCTCCCATGTGCATGGTCGCCACGGATGGCAACATCGTTGATGCCAACGGCGCATTCTGCCGCCTCATCGGATGCTCCGAGGACCAGTTTGTGGAAACCCTGTGGACGGACCTGCTCGTGCTCGATGATCCCGCCAAGGCCTCGGCCATGGCCGCACGGATATTCGATCCCGGCAATTATCTGGCCAGCACCGATGCCACGCTAAAGGCACGTGATGGAAGCCATGTCCGCTGCAACATCGTGACCGTTGTGGTTCACGATTCCAATGGCGTGCCTCGGTATGCCATTGCACATGTCACGAGCGTGGAGAACATCCGCAAACTCGAGGAAGCCCTGCAGCGGACGCAGGAGCAGTTCCGCGCGGCCGTTGCCATCAAGGACCGCTTCATTGCCGTGGCCAGCTTCGAGCTGCGTGCTCCGCTCACCTCCGCCATGCTCCTGATCGGCAGCATGGAGCGCAATCTCTCCCTGCCCGCGGGTGCCCTTCAGGACCTGAGGAATCTTCGGCAGCATCTTGAGAGCGAGACGCGCCTTATGGACGAACTGCTGGACGTTTCGGCCGCTAGTGATGGCACATTGCGAATCGAGATGACGCAGACGCACGTGCATGATTGCCTCGAGGTCGCAAGAAGCAAGACCGAACAAGCGATCCTCGCCAGGAACCTGGCACTGAAGTTTGACCTGGCAGCCGATCGCGATGCCCTGGTTGGCGACGGTGGCCGTCTTTCTGAGGCGTTCGCCGGGATTATCCGCTGCTGCGCTGCGATGGCCGCGAACGATGCCACGATCACAGTGCACACCACCAACGCGACCCTCGACAGCATCCGGGCCGACATCATGGTGAACGACACGGCCATGAACCGGGCAGAACTCATTGAACTGCTGCGGCCCCTTGCGATCGGCGATTGCATTCAGACGGCAAGGGGCAGTCTGGATCTCGCCATGGCCCGCGCCATCATTGAAGCGCACGATGGGGCCATTACGGCCCAGATTGATCCAACGCACCCGCGAGCTGTCTTCCAGGTGGTGCTGTCTGTTCGCACCGTCTCTATCGACGAGGTGGAGGCCGCCCCCAGGCCATCGCTGGCAGTGAAAGGCCGAGGCCTGCATCTTCTGTTGATTGACGACAACCACAACATCCTGGCGGCCCTGCAGCGCATCTTGAGCGACGATGGACATGTTACCGCCGGCGCCAAAACCGCGGCTGAAGCCATCGCACTTGCCGAACGCAGGCACTTCGATCTTGTCATTTGCGACATTTGCCTGCCGGACCAGAAGGGCACAGAGCTTATGCCCATCCTCCGCAATCGCTTCGGCTTGCACGGCATCGCCCTGAGTGGGCTTAGCGGCAATGCGGACCACGCCGCCAGCCGAGCCGCCGGCTTTGAGGCGCATTTCACCAAGCCAATCCAGGTCAACGCACTGATGGATGCCATTCAGCGCTATGCCCGCGCGTCGGTTCGAGAGGGAGCGGATAAGACCATCAACGCGCATTTTGCCGCCGGCATGCCGTCGCAGGCAGAACTATAGAGCGCGCGACAGGCCCTGCCCAAATGAATGCTGCACACCGAATGGCGGCCCCAACAGGCTCTGCTACAATCGGCACGCATCGCGCCGGCACCGCCGTCGGGGTCACCAGATGGGAACAGTGCATTCATATTCACGAGTCATGGAAGATAGGCATGTCTGAAACGTGGAAGAAGCTGCGCCCCTGGCTGCCGAAGATCATCGGCCTGATCGTTGTGCCGATCATCTTCTACCGCCTGCTCAAGCCAATCCACGAGAACTGGGCCAAGCTGCAGCTCCACCTGCAGGATATCCGCTGGGATCTGCTGGCCGTGGCCTGCCTCATGTTTGCCGTGAACCAATATTTCTGCCGTATCCAACTCTGGCAGGGCGTCCTGCACGGCTTGGGATGGAAGATGCCGCAGGCTCCCGCTACGCGGATCTGGATCAAATCGGAATTGGCCCGTTATATCCCCGGCGCGATCTGGCAAATGGTTGGTCGTGTTGTTCTGGCCAGGCCCTACGGATTGCCGGCTGCCGTCTGCTCCATCAGCCAGGTGCTGGAGTTCACCATGAATCTCCTGGCCGCGGCGATCATCGCAGTCACCACACTGTTCATTGCCGGCTCGCAGGTCTCCGATGAAGCGCGCAGCTACCTGTTTGTAGCGTTGGCTCTGCTCCCCATGCTGGTATTGGTCCTGGTCCCACAGGTATTCCACCCCGCATTCAACTTTGTGCTCCGCAAGCTTGGCAAGCCCGAGCTGGAACGGCGACTCTCAGCCCGGCGGATGATCGGCCTGTTAGCGCTGGCATGCACCAGCCAGTTGTGGCTTGGCCTGGCCGCATGGATCGCTACGCGCAGCCTCCTGCAGATTCCGCTGAACCACGCATATGTCCTGGCCGGGTCATACTGCCTCGCGTGGGCGGCCGGCGTAAGTGCCGGCGCCATGGCTCCGGCCGGCATCGGCTTTCGTGAGTACATCCTGAGCATCACCCTGCTCAAGGTAATCCCGCCGTCCATCACCCACGACATGGATGCTCCAACGCGTGTGGCGTTCTTCGCCTTCATCGCTTTGACGCTGCGCCTCTGGGCAACCAGCGGCGAACTGCTTTTTGCGGGCTTTGGCATGCTCTGGGATTGGCGCGGCATGCGCGGGCAGATCACCTCACGCGCTAGTGAGTTCTAGGCTGAGCCGCCCACGTGCTTCCCTGTTTTGGCCCCGCCGGGTAGAGTGCCTGATGTTGCGGAGAAAGCAGGACATGGACGGTCGACACATTATGCTATCTACACTGGCCGGCTTGATGGTGCTGGCTGCTGGCTGCGCCGGACACAACGGCTCTGCCGCTACGCGGCCAACGACGGCGCCGACTCTCGCAACCGACATTCCACCCGAAACGGCCTTAACATCCTACTGGTTTGAACAGACGCCGGTGGTATCGGTGCGTTCCTCCAGCTACAGCGACCTGATGCAGGAATGCGATCACGTGCTGCGGCAGCGTTTTTATGAGATCGATCGCCTCGACTACCGCATCGGCCTGCTCGAGTCTAAACCACTGGTATCCAAACAGTTGTGGGAATACTGGCGGAGCGATGTGGGCTCAACCCAGCAGACTCTTGCCAGTTCCGTCGGCACCTACTCCCGCACTGTGCACTGGCAGGTCACTGCGGATGCTGGCGGCGGATTTGCAGCCATCCCCCATGTCGTGGTCGAACGCTTCACCGCGCCGCCCCGCCACGTGACAACACTCATTGATTTCCGCGACTCGCTAACGCGATCTGAATCGCAGACAGGCCTGTCGCAATCGAATCTCGACAAGGTTCCGGTGAATCGCTGGTATGCCATAGGTCGGGATAAGGACCTGGAGGTGGAACTGGCTCAGGATCTCCTCGACCGCATGCTCAAGCACACCTCCAGCGCGACGCTGCAACGCACCCCAGCCGCAAACAGTAGGTAGCTTAGGAGCCCCGATTGGGCGTTGTAGTTGTATGAGCACTGTGACCATGCCACCTGAAATGTCTGCTGTGGTCGCCTCTGCCAGACCGCAGAGGATGGCCTATGGCGATGCCGTCCGCGTACTGGGCACGGTCGCGGTCGTCGTTGGCCACATCTGCGATATGGCGGTCTTCCAAGCCGATCCGAATAAAACTCTCGCCAGCACCACCGACTGGTGGATCTACAACATCGTCGACTGCCTCGCCCGCTGGGCCGTGCCGATCTACATCATGCTCTCGGGCGCCTTGCTGCTTGATCCCGCCCGGAATGAGTCACCGGCGACCTTCTACCGCAAACGTCTGGCGCGGCTGGGTGTCCCGCTGGTGTTCTGGTCGGTGTTCTTCATTTACCTGGATGTCAGCTATAACCAGTGGCACACCCTGAAAGAAGCCCTGCAGAACCTCGTCCTTGGCCAACCGTACCCTCACCTGCATTTCATATACCGCATCGCGATTCTGTACGCCTTTACGCCGATGTTTCGCGTCTTTGTGAAGCATGCGCCGCGGCCCATGCTGACGGCAACGGTTTGTGTTCTTTTCTGCGTCTGGTCGGCCGACTCAGTCATCAACGGCTTTATGGAGACCAACGTGTCGGCCTTCGCCCGGTTTGCTCCATTCGTCAGTTTCTACCTCGGCGGCTACCTGCTCCGCGAGGCCTACTGCAAGCGGGAGCACATGAAGTGGCACCTGCTGAACGTGATCGGCTGTGGGCTGCTCGTGGCCATCATCTCGGGCCTTTTATGCATGAAGTACGGCGTCAAGGGCTATCCCTCGAGGCAGATGTTCCTGCTGGATTTCCTCTCGCCACTTCGGATTCCGATGGCAATCTCGGCATGGATACTCCTGATCACCCTGTACCAGAAGTGTGATCCGGTAACCGGCCGCACCGGGCGCGTATTTGCCTGGCTGGCGCCCACTACCCTGGGGCTCTATCTCATCCATCCCATGTTTCGCGAGATTCTCTGGGCTCCCGACAAACTGCGCAACCCCATCGCGCAGCTCCCGCACATGGGCTTCCTGTGGAACTGGCATGGCATCGGCGAAATGCTGCCCAACGTGTGGGTCCGCATCCCCGTTTACACCCTGATCGTCTACCTGCTGAGCCTCGGAACGGTTCTGTTGCTGATGAAGATTCCGCTGGCCAGGAGAATCGTGGAATGAGGGAATCGGCTCGCCGGCTTGTGCTTCTGTTTGTTGCCGCGCTCGGTCTGCCGCTGGTCGTGCTTGCCCAGACTGCGCCATCGCAACCCTCCAAAGTGTCGGCACGTCCCACCACGCTTCCGGCCATCGTCCTGCCGCAGAAAGCCGGCACGCATCGCCTTTCCTGCAGCGTCCGTGTTGATGGGAAAGCACTAACGCTTCCATACGTGCTGTTCCTGCCCGATTGCTACAAGGCCAAGGGCCCCAAGACTCCTGTCCTTCTTTTCCTCCATGGTCTGGGCGAAACCGGCACTGACCTCGATGCCATCTTCTATCACGGCCCGAACTTTGAACTGGAGAAACCTGGCAACGACACGTTCCGCCACAACTTCCCCATGATCGTGATCTCGCCACAGTGCCCGCCGCGTGGGCAACGGTGGGATCGCGAGAATATGGACCAGTACCTCAATGCTCTCTTGGACGAGGTCCTTCCGACGCTCAATGTGGACCTGGATCGCGTTTATGCAACAGGTCTGAGCATGGGCGGCCTGGGCACCTGGCGCGTCGCCAGCGATCGCCCGGACCGGTATGCAGCGATCATGCCGATCTCTTCCTATGAACTGGATCCGGAAACCACGGCACAGAAGCTCAAGAACGTTGCCGTGCTGGCGATCACCGGCGAAGGGGATAATCCCCAGATCGAGCAGAGCCGCACCATGATCGATGCCTTGCATCGCGCCGGGGCACTGGCAGAGCAAGTCACCGGGCCGGATGGGCATGCAGTATGGATCCCCACCTATGCATCTCCGCGGGTATACGAATGGCTGCTGCTGAACAATCGCGGCCAGACTCGCCCGGCCGCCCAGAGTTGGCCTGAGAACAGGGGGTTTCACCGACTCGCGTGGTCCCCGGAAAAGGATCCCACCCGCAAGGTTGACTACATCATCCACCTGCCAACCGACATCCGCCCCGGCTCCAATGCCAAGCGCCCGCTGCTGGTCTATTTCCCCGATCCGAACGAGTTTGGCGTCTTTAGCAGCGGCATCGTCGTGCATGGTCCGACCCAGTTCATGCGGCCGCTGCCGTTCGTGATCGTACAGCCGGTGATCCCCCCGTTCCTCTTCTATGGCCGGGGCGATGGCGATGTGCCATTCCTCTGCGAGATGGTTCAGACGATCGCCCGGCAGTACAACGCCGACCCGCAGCGTATCTTTGTTTCCGGCCGGGGCGAAGGGGCGCGAATCGCGCTGATCCTGGCTCGCGCTGCCAAACCGACTTTCGCGGCCGCCATTCTTGACGTTGAATCCGATTCGCAGGCGTTCAACAACGTGAATCCCGAACAAGGTTCACCCACGATCATCCTGGGGATCACCGACAAGGGTGAGTCCGAGAACCAGAAATGCCTGCAGGCATTGATCGACAAGAGCCTGAGCGGATCAGAGCTGGCCGTGAAGCCCCCGAATGATGCCCAGCGCGATCCGTTCTCCTACTCTGAACTGCATACGCGCTTGCTGCGAATCCGGCTTAAGGCCGATAAACCTTCAGCGGCCGGCACTGGCCGGTGACCCCGGCCTGATGGACCAGGCGGTGGAACAGCTCGATCGCCTGTCGCTGTGGCGAGTCCGGCCGGAGGTCGAGCTGGAGCTTCAGCAGGCGTAACAGATAATCCTTGGCAATATCCGGCGGCCAGGATCGTGCTGCTGCTTCGCGAGCTACAATCGCGTCCACATTAACCAGGCCTTCGCGCATGGCGATCTCCAGCCGCTGCGGCAAGTCGCTCAGTTTTGCGCCCTCTCTCGCCATCCAGGTGGCGAAAACAAACGGCAAGCCCGTCCAGCTCTTCCAGGCCTCCGCGAGATCGAGCTGGTGCTCATATCCCACCGGGGCATTGACCACCACCTTGTCCCCGATGAGCAACTGAGCATCGACGGCGGCCGTATCCTGCACAAACTCCGGCTCAATCCCATAGGCATGCTTAAGAATGACGCGACACAGACCCACGGAGGTATGGCTCTCGACGTCGGCGTAGAGGCGCCGGATCTGCCCAATCGGGATCTTCGAGAACAGGCGCACGGTATGTACATGGCCGTAGGCACCGATGCACGAGCCAGGAACGATGACCAGGTCGCCGGCCCGCTGGTAGTCGATGATCGGCAGGAGGGCTACATCACACGCCCCACTCTCGAGCATCGCCAGCAGGTGTGCCGGCACCGCATAGATAAGTTGCAGGTCGGCCGCCCTCTCAAGTCCCCATACCAGCGGCGTGGTATTGAGGTAACTGACACATCCAATCCGAATCATCGGTGCTGACTATAAGCGCCATGTGCCGTGCGGCAATGGGCGAGGTAGCGCGGACTGTGGATAACGAGTCAAGGATGAAGGATGAAAGTGGACAAGTGCCTCTTGGAGTCCGGCCGAGGGGCGACTATCGCGCGGGTTGCGTTGCTGGAATTGTCCAGACGCCGGTCTTGAGCAGAGGCATGCGGGATTGCCAGTTCTTCCTGTAGTCGTCGCGGGCGGCGGATGGAGTTACTGGGGGTGACGTGGGCGGGTTGCGGCCGGCGGAAAGGTCGTTGAAACAGGGCATCAACTGGGTCAAGGGGAGGAAAGCCACGGCGCCATTGGCATAGAGCACATGGCCGCCCGTCATGTCATGATTGGCGGGGTCCTCAAGCATGCAGATTGCCGTTGGGAGAGAGCTGGTTCTCATGCTCGCGCCAACGTAGATGTAGGCGTAAGGATTGGACATGGCCGCGAGGCGTTGGGACATGGGCCTCGAAGATGCGGCCGCGGGCCACCGCTCGCCAACGGGGCATGAGAAGAGCTCCGGAGAGATCTGTTGGTTCGATACGAGCGCCTGAAGATTGGGGGGATTGACACCCCCCGCCCTCAGGTGGTCCTGTTGATACAGTTGGATTGCGGAGCCGATGACGGTGAGATACCTGTCGCATTGGCGTTGATAGGCGACATAGGCCCTTGGCCTTACATATCCATAGTACACGGCCGTCCACAGGAGGACAGCAGCGGCCAGCAGTACTGCGGCAGTCATTAAGAGTGTTCGCCATGAGAATGGGCGATGCGTCGCGTGTCCGTAGTCGATTACCTGATGAGGATCACTGGACATCGGCGGTCAAGTGTACCTGAGCAGGAGGCGAAGCGGCAATGTTGCGATGTCGGATAACGAAGGCAATCAGGTCCATTGCCGGTCCAGTAGCGCGTGGTACATTGTCCCTGGCGAGTATGACGAACAAAGAGAATGCGCTGCGGATCATCCGGTTTGACCATCCTGAGCGCGTGGTTTGTGGGATTCCTTCGTACTGGGTGGCGTACCGCGGATGCAATCACGAGAGCATCGACAACTTCGGCGGGGACAACGACGTCCCGCCGGGGACCGTGTGGACAGATATCTGGGGGACCCTGTGGAGGAAGGAACTGCCGGGGATCATGGGATTTCCGCAGCGCCATGCGCTGCCCAACCTGGCGGCGGATTTGCGCAGTTACCGCTGGCCGGATGCAAATGACGAGAGGATCTGTGGTCCGGTTTACGCGGCGGCGAAGGAATTCCCGCGCGATGACCGGTTCCTGGTCGGCAGCCATCGCCAGCCGCTGTGGGAGCTGGCCTGCACGCTGGCGGGAATGGAGAATCTGATGATGGCGCTGTACGCCGAGCCGGAAGCCGCGCGGGAGCTGTTTCATCGCGTGATGGATTTTCAGCTTGGGATCGCGCAGCACTATCTCAAGGTGGGAGTAGAGATGGTCTTCTTCACGGATGACCTGGGAACGCAGTGCGGGCCGCTGGTGGGGCCAAAGGTCATGGAGGATTTCCTAGTGCCGGAATACCGGCGGCTCTTCGATCTGTACAAGAGTCGCGATGTGCTGATCAATTTCCATTCCTGCGGGCGGATTGATTCGGTGATCGATACGCTGATGGAACTGGGGATTAGCATCCTGAATCCGGTGCAGGTGTCGGCCAACGACCTGGATCTGGTCCGGCGGAAGACCGCCGGACGGGTGGCCCTGGCCGGCGGGATCAACAACGTGACGATCATCAACGGCCCGCCGCACGCGATCGTGGAGGAGGTGCGACGGCGGCTGTGGCAACTCGGTCGGGATGGTGGGTATTTTTGCGGAGCCGATCAGCACATGGTATTCCCCAAGGGGCATCTTGAGGCGATGATGAGCGCTGTGGAGACCTTTGGCAGGTATCCGATTGAGAGGTTCATCTGAACGGCATGTGCCAGGGGGACCATTGGGCGTTGCCGGTTTCGCGGACCTGGACCCAATAGGTTGGCCCGGCATCGAGGGTTTGCTTGCCCTGGCAACTGCCGGCGAACTTGCCGTGGGCGCTGTCCACGATCATGCTCTGGTCGGCGGCAGCGGCAACGGTGGAGGTCCAGACGATGTCTTTGCCCTCGGGATCGGCAGCGACTTGCGCTTCCCAGGTTAAATTGGCCGGAGAAGCAGTTCGGGTAATCGTTGCCGGCCGTGCCGCCGTGATCGGGCCGATGGGATTGGTGCTGATGACGAAGTTATCGAACCAGCGTGCCTCGCGCTTGATCGCTCCCCTGTTCCAGTAGTTTTCCAGGAAGACGGCATTGATCGCATAGTCGGTCCATGTGCCATGCCAGTCCAGATCGGTCCGTGCGGCCTCGAGTTTTCCTTCTATGCGCAGGTCGAACACGCCATCGCGTTGGCCGGGAGTGTTGATTTTTACGTGCGATTCAACGCAAACCCATCGGCCGGATTCGGCGGGACTGAAAATAGGAGTCTGGCTGGAACGGATTCCCAGCCACTTGAGTTTGGGAAAATCGTTGTAGTGCGTGGTCACCTTAAGACCGTTACGGATGCCGGTGGCGGGGTCGATGATGAGCACATCGCCCTTGCCACCCCATACGTGGGCCATGAGGCCCTGGCTCCAGTCGGTGCCGGCGAGGCAGGTGGTTCGGCCGAGTTTGGCGGGGTTTCCCTCCCATCCCTGTTCGTGCTTCACATAGACGCGCCAGTAGATCTCGTTGAAGGTTTCGGTACTGCGGATGCTTTTTCCAACGGGGTTCTTGCCGAAGATGACCTGCAAACCGCCTGGGGACACCTGACCTTTCTCAAACTGGCACCGCATCGCTCCGCCGTGCAGGCCATCTTCATTTGTCCACGTGAAGCCGCCCTTGTCCGAGCTGTAGCCGAAATACGTTGCGCGAAAATCGGGGAGTTTGTCAAAGTCATCATAAAAGATCACCGCCTGATCCTGCTGCTGCGGCTGAGTGGGGGCGAGGAGCACGGCGGCGGCTCGGATTGCGGGCTGGGGTGACTGGGCAAGAAGGGAGTTCATGCTGAGGCCTAAACACAGTGCAACGGCACACACAAGGGCGGTTTTCATGGGATACGGTTCTCCACACTCTCTATACGCCATGCCGGGCATACCCGTTGTATTGGAATATCTCACCCAGCTCTTTCCTTACCTTTGCTCGCACTGTCGAATCCTTTGGATGCCCCACCGAAATCACCAGCGGTACACGCTTGCCCTTGGGGATTCCCAGGAGTTCTTTCACCCCCTTCTCGTTGAACCAACCGATGATGCAGGTACCTAGATGTTCCTCGGCCGCCTGCAGGCAGAAATGCTCTGCCGCGATTCCAATATCCATCAGGTGATACTGCTTATCCTTGACATGGCCGGCCAACCTCGGGATCAGGGGCGGCGTTTCGGCGACGACGGCCACCAGCACCGGCGCAGTATCCACGAAGTGGTTCATCACCATATCGCGGCAATGGCTGGCTACCTGGGCGCGCAGTTGCGGTTCATCGACCACCACAAAGAACCATGGCTGACTGTTGCATGCTGAGGGCGCGAGGCATGCGGCTTCAAGGCACCGCTCGATTGCTTTTCGATCTACCGGCCGATCCGTGTATCCCCGATCGCTCTGCCGTCGCCTTGCCAGGTCCAAAAAGTTCACGTTTACCTCCACTGCCAGACCACTGTCGTCGAAAGCTCAGGTCGGTCAAGCACGCACTGCGTCGCCCAATTGCCTCAGGGACCTCAACGTGTATACTCCCCCGCCTTGATGCAACGCCAGATTGAACGCAATTCGCGATCTACATGCACGCCGCCCTGACCCGGCCGGTTGCGATGCCGTGTCGCCTTGCCAGCGACGCACAACGGCACCGTCGGTTTCTCAGTCACCACTGTAACTGCTTCACTCTTTCTGTCTTCATAGATAGCTCAACATGACACCAAGCGATGAGATCTCCCGCCGCCGCACCTTTGCGATTATCTCGCACCCCGACGCGGGCAAGACGACGCTGACGGAGAAATTCCTTCTCTATGGCGGCGCGGTTCAGCTCGCCGGCTCGGTGACAGCGCGGAAGAATCAGCGAGCCGCCACATCCGACTGGATGGAACTGGAAAAGCAACGCGGCATCTCCATCAGTTCCACCGTCCTGCAGTTCGAATACAACGGCTATTGCATCAATCTTCTTGACACGCCTGGCCACAAGGATTTCTCCGAGGATACGTATCGCGTCCTGACGGCGGTCGATGCAGTGATCATGGTAATCGACGCGGGCAAAGGCATCGAAAGCCAGACGCAGAAGCTCTTTGAGATCTGCCGTCGTCGCGGGGTGCCGATCTTCACATTCATGAACAAGGTGGATCGGCCCACTCGCGAGGTATTGGGGCTGCTCGATGAACTGGAAAAAGTGCTGGGGATCGGCGCTTTTGCCATGAACTGGCCGCTGGGCGATGGCCCGGAGTTCCGCGGCGTCTACGACCGCATCGCCCGCCAGGCGCACTTCTTTGAGCGCACCACCGGCGGCGCGTATCGGTCTCCAGTTCATATCCACGGGCTGGGTGATCCGGAAGTGCGCGACAAGCTCTCGCCGTACACCCATGCCCGCATCACCGAAGAACTCGCCATGCTCGATGCCGCCGGCGAAACCCTCGATACCGAGGCGGTTCTGGCCGGCAAGATGACCCCGGTATTCTTCGGCAGCGCCATCAACAACTTCGGCGTGCAGATGCTGCTGGATACGTTTCTCGCCTACTCCACCCCGCCCCGCCCGCGCCACACCACCAATGAACTGGTATCATTGGGTGATTCCCGCTTCTCAGGCTTTGTCTTCAAGATCCAGGCCAACATGGATCCGCGCCATCGCGACCGCATCGCCTTCGTTCGCATTTGCAGCGGCCGGTTCAGCCGCGACATGACCGTCACGCACGTCCGCACCGGCAAGAAAGTCCGTCTCTCCAGTTCCCACAAGCTCTTTGCCCAGGAGCGCGAAACCGTCGATGTGGCGTGGCCGGGCGATGTGATTGGTCTGGTTGGCCACTCGGGCTTTGCGATCGGCGATACGCTGGCCGACGATCCCACCATGGTCTATCGCGAGATTCCACGCTTTGCCCCGGAATGTTTCGCCTATCTGCACTGCACGAACAGTTCGCAGTCCAAGCGTTTCCGCGAAGGCCTGGATCAGTTGCTGCAGGAAGGTGTCGTCCACCTGCTGGAGCCGGTTGAGGCGACGCAGCGTGTGCCATTGCTGGGCGCGGTGGGCCCGCTGCAGTTTGAGGTGGTGCAGCATCGCCTGCAGATGGAATACGGCGCCGAATCGCGCATCGAGCGGGCCGGGTGGAGCGTTCTGCGCTGGGTGTTGCCCGATGTCCCCGATGACTTGCTTGCCAGCACACTGCTGCCGTCGGGCGCCAGACTCGTCCGCGATGCACGGCAGCAGAAGGCCATTGTTTTCTCGGAAAGCTGGAGTGTGAACTATTTTACGCAGCGCAACCCGGGCATCCGCCTCTCGGACCTTCCGGCCGAGTAGAGAGCCTTGTCTGCAATTCTCCCGTGGGGGCGTCCTTCCTACTTGGAGCCGCTTTGGGTACTTTATTCTCATGCTCAGTTCAGCCGAAGTAGCGAATCAGCTTATTCATGACACCAAGGCTGTCCGCGATCATGCCCTGCACTCCCTGGCCATGGCAGGAGAACGCAGTGAAATCGGAGCGGATGTACCGCTTGCCGCTCTGGAACGACTGGGCGCGACCGGCTTCAGCACCCCGATTCTCATCGCCCAATTCCCCATCTCGCCCGAAGTGGCGCAGAAGGCGTTTAGGACGGCCGCCGGCGAAACTCTGACATTGAGCAGCATCGCGGGCGCGCTGCTCCGTGAGATCCCCACCAGTGTCCTGCTGACTAATCGCGATCTGGTGAAGAAGCTGTCGGGAAGCGATCTTCGCACCTGCCTTGAGCATCGCCTCGCGCTTGCACAGCAGTCGCACAGCCAGCTGTGGGATCAACTCCTGCAATCGGCGGATCGTGCAAGTACGCATGACCTGATCCTCGCATTGATTCCACACGATACGGCCGTTGCCTCTCTGGTTGCCTCCACCCTTGCCCGCAACACCCCCACCAGCGGCGAATTGGCGGTTATCGAACTTGCCGGGCGAATGCGGCTGGCGGCCGCCGTCAATGCTTTGGCTGATCGTCTGTCTCGTCCGCAGAGCGAAATCGCCGAAGCTGCCGCGGTTGCCCTCGGGCGGCTGGGTACGGCCGGCGCTGCTACAATTCTGGAGCAGCGCTGCAATCTCGCCTCCGCCACACCTTCCTTCCGGACCTGCGCCGCTCGCGCCATGTCTCATTTTCGTATTCCATCTGTTGAGTCAACATTGCTTCGCCTCGTTGTCGAGGAAGATGACCAGACGGCTCTGTGCGCCTTGTGCGCTGCCTTGGCTGATATCTGTACGACGACGGGATTTCCCCGTCTCTCTGAGATCGTCGCCAGCGGCCGATGTGGGGCTCAAACGGCGTCACTGCAGCGCTCGGTATCGGCTCTGGACGCAATGCTCAAAGCGACGACGGCTAGAACGGCTGCAACCCACCACGCCCCCGCGCCGGCGGCCGCACCGGCAGCTCCAGTGTTCCTGCCATCCACGACCGCGGGCGGACCAATCGTCAGTACCCTCAACGCCGGCAGGTTCTCCTCGGCCGATGTCGCGGACCAGAACCTTGCCCCACCGTCGGACGAACTGCCCCTGATGGAGATCCCGGACGACATCCCGCCCGCACCCTCCGCACCCTCCACAAGCTCTGCTCCAACTCAGTTACGGCGGGATGCCGATCAGGTTGGCCGCAATGACCCCTGCCCCTGCGGAAGCGGCAAGAAATACAAGAAGTGCTGCGGAGCGTAAGAGCCCCGCAGCACCAGATTGCCGACAGCAGCGTCGCAGCAAATGTCAGAGCTTGACCTCGCTGTGGGCTTTGGCCGAATCGTAGATCCCCTGCATGATCTTCGAGGTAATCAGCGCGGCATCGATATGCGATGGCGCCTTTTCGCCTGTCTTGATGCAGTGCACAAACGCATCGATCTCGGTCTGGAAATGATTACGCGTGCTGAGCTTCACGTGGGTATCGGTCAGCATGCCATTCTTGGTGCTGTAGATGTTGAATTCTTTGCCGTATTGCAGACGGATACCCGCCTTGTCACCGATAAAGTCGATAAACATCTCCCCCTCGCCGATGTTCTGGGCCCATGCGCCATGCAGGCTGATGACCGGCCCCGCGGTGCGCACCAGCGCGGTGACCGAATCATCTACGTCATAGACACCATCGTAATTCGGGGGGCCAGCCCACATGTTCACGAAGGTGTATCCCTTCATGTCCTTGCCCAGCTTGCAGAAGGTTTCGCCTGAAACCGTTCGGGGCTTGGGGTCGCCGCAGCAGTACATGACGATGTCGAGGAAGTGCACGCCCCAGTCGATCAACACGCCGCCGCCCGCGATGGCCGATGTGGTAAACGCACCGCCCAGGCCGGGAATAGAACGATGGGCGCGGAAGTTCATGTCGACGTGATACACCTCGCCCAGTTCGCCGGCGTCGATCATCTGCTTGATCTTGTTCACACTGTCATTGAACCGGTTCACGACGCCGATATTCAGGATCTTCCCCGTCTCGTGCTGCGCCTTCTGCATGGTGAGAGCCTCGGCATACGTTCTGGCCGCGGGCTTTTCGCACAGCACATGTTTACCAGCCTTCAGGCAGTCGATCGAAATCGGAGCATGCATGTTATTCGGGGTGCAGACGGAAACAGCCACGACGTCCTTATCCTTGAGGATATCATGATAATCGGTCGTGACTTGGCCACGCCCGTACTTGTCGGCCATCTCCCTGGCTCGTTCCGGGATCAGATCACAGAACCACTTGATCTCGACCTCGGAATTGTTCGTGTAGGCTGGCACATGCGCTGTCCTGGCGATGGTCCCACAGCCGATAACCGCAACGTTAATCTTGCTCATAGTCGAACTTCCTTTGTTCTGCAGATGGTATCAATGTATGGTGCCGCTTCAACTCTCAGGCGAGAACCGGGTCAGGTGCCCGGCCTGGTGCTCAGCACGACCTCGCGCAAGCGCTCCATGAAGTATCGGTAGTTCGCGAAGGTGACATCCGATAGAACGAAATGGTCCGGGCCGGGGATGAATCGGCCTTTGCGGATCAGCGTTCGGGCCCTTTGCATCTCCTGGTCGATCGCATCTTTGCCTGCGGCCATTACATTCTTGTTCAAGCCGCCGATGATGCCCAGTTGGGGGTAGGTATCAAGCATCTTGACGACATCGTTGCCCGCCTGGACTTCGTATGGATACAGCGCGGTCACGCCTGCCTCAAGCATCAATTCGGTGAGGCCTTCAATGAACCCATCCGAATCCACCAGCAGTATCTTGATCTCATGTTCCTCAGCAAACCTGGCGACCTTCATATACTGCGGCTTCATGAACTCGCGGAAGGTAGTAGGCGAGATCAGTGAACCGTTCTTCGAAGCCATGTCCTCCCAGAACTCAATCAGGTCAAACTCGACATCAGCGCATTGCCTGGCAAAGAGCTTGAGCGCGAAGTCGGTGTAGTAGTCCATGATCTCATGGACGAGTTCCGGGTCGTCATAGAACATGTACGCTAAAGCCTCATCGCCGATTAGGTTCCGCGCAAAGCCGTAGACGCCGCGGTGGGTGAGTTGAAGCGGGTAATCACGGTTGCGGAACTTCGCCACATACTCCGACCAGTGCGCGGGGAAGCGGCTTGGGTCGTCTGGATCGATCTGGCGATCTCGCACCCGAATCCAGCTCGCTCGATCCTTGACCGGCCATTCGAGGGTCTGGGAGTGGAAATCCTGGTCCGGCGCATGCACCTGCACAGTCCCATCTTCCCACTGATGCACCATGAGGCCATCTGGGCGTTGCGAGATTACCGGCTTTCCCTTGTTCGCCACATCCATATTCACAGGTGAAACCTGCCAGCCTCGATAGGGTCCATCAAACCGGAGCACCTCATCGATGCACTTGCCTATGCCGGGATATTCGCTGTTCCACTCGGGGCGATGCGCGTTATCCCCGCCGAAAACCTTGATAAACGGAACCCGATCAACTTCCTGGCCAGTCAATGTCCGAACGAATCGTTCTCGATGTGTCATTCTGACCTGCCTCCTCTACTTGCCACTGCCCTTAACGCCTCGCCTCATCGACGAATGCCCGGGAATTCTGTAGCGGCGTATTGTGCAACAGATCATCACTCAGGCCGACGATGTGACGATACCCGCGCGTCTGCTCTTTTACTCGCGCTACCTCGGCTCTCACCTCTGCTTCCGTCCCATTCAACATGGTGCCCAGGGAGATATTCCCCTTGGTGGCAATGGCGCGATCCAGGTTCTGCCGCGCCCACCGCAGCGTCGGCACATTCCCCAAGGGCGGCTCGCAGATCGTCTCAAAGATCTCCGGGCGCAAGTCGTTATAAAAGCCCGCTTCAATGAAGTTGGCCGCCCTCCCGCAGGTGTGCCACAGGACAAACCCACCGTCGGTGCGCCACTGGCGGAAGATCTCCCGCGTGTCCTCCATGATGTGCTTCCGGAAGAAATCCGGTGAGATCCACTCGGTACCAGCCACGCAATAGAACAGGTAGTCGTATCCCGCCTTGCGGAGCGTTTTCATGCGCTTGAGCATGAGCTTCTTGTTGGCCGCGCGCAGTTCGCCGATCGCCTCCGGCCAATCGGCAAGGTGATAGTGCATCTCATCGTGATTCACCCATAGTGGTGGCTCCCACCACGTGCCCAGCACGCCGCACTGGCCGATCCCGGCCAACTGTTCGCGCCCGACGCGGATCGCCTCATCCTCGTCATAATCCATCTGCTCTCGGGCCACCCATGTCATGCGGCGATAGTCATCCTCGGTCTCGAGCATGGCTTTAATGGTCTGCGCGGTCTGTCGATTCTCGGTGATCCCGATGAGATCTCCATGGGGTGTATGGATGATGACCTGCGTTCGCGTGACACCATCGGTTGCGGTGGTCGTGGTCTGGCCATCGGCGGCGGGATTGCACGACTTAAGCGGCACGGCCGCCAGAAACGTCGGATCCCACTTGCAGATCGACGCCATCGCCATCTGCTGCCCGAGTTGATGGTGCGGGCTTCCCGGCGGGAATGGGTCGGCCGTCTTTTCCGGCCAGTAATACGGCACATCGGCCGCCCAATCATCGCACAGCGGGCTGACCATGGGCCCGACATCCTGGCCCTGGAGAAAGCACTTCCACTTTTCGCGCGCGGCTGTTTCTGATGGCATCGCGGTATCATACGCAGTTACACGATTGTGAGTTAGTCACCTGCCCGCCGGCTCGATCTGTGGCCGGGACTGAATGTAGACATTGGTTGCGCTGACGCGACTCTGAGGGTCACCTATACTTCATGCCATGCGATACGTTGAGCTTCGGCGGCACACGTTACGCGATGCAGACGATCCCCATGTCAACCAGGCAGGCGTAGACCTGGCGCGGCGGGTCGGAAAAGTTCTTGGGCCCTTTGCCCTTGTCGTCACCTCGCCGGCCCCCGCTGCATCGAGACGGCCATTGCCATGGGTTTTGCAGCAGATGAGATCTATGAGCCCGTGCAGGAGCAGATGAAGAAGAAGCATGTGCGGGAGGTAGGAAAACTGCTTCCCTTTGATTTGGCCTTTGCAGAGCGGGCCAAGATCTTGGGAGAGCACAAGTCAACGCGGAAGTATGCACAGGCACTGGTCGTTCAGTGGGCGGCGCTGGCGCAGCGAGTACCGGAGGGCAAGTGCGCCCTGGTGATCACGCATGGCGGATATATCGACGACTCGGCCGTTGCGTGTCTGCCAAATGCCAACCATCGCAAGTGGGGCAAGACCTTTTCCCAATGCGAAGGGATCCGCCTGGCGTACGATAGGGATGACTTCGTCTCCGGGGAGTTGCTGCGGATCTGATCATCTTGTACCGGTTTAGCTGGAATCAGCGGCTTACGCGGTTACACTCGCTACTTCACTTCCAACTAGGAGTCCGCGCATGGCACGTACTTTCGCCACTCTCGTTGCCGCTGTTCTGTTGAGCGCTGTCGCGGCGCTTGCCCAGCAAAAAGTCATGCTCAGCGCAACCGAAGATGTCGGTGTGTCCAGTGTCCGCGAGCATTTCCTGGAAAGTACCGGCTCCGCGCCGTCGGCCGCCATTCGCCAGAACCAGAACTGGAGCGGTTTTGAGACCAAGGCTCTGCTGGTGAAGTTTGACACGAAACCGGTGCAGGGATGGACCATCCAGGAGGCGTACCTGCACCTGTATGTTGCCAAAGAAGACCTGTATGCGGTCGGCGTATGCGAGGTGCTCGCCCCGTGGAGCGAAGGACAGAATGGGACGCGGGGAGAGCGGCCAGCGCAAGCGGCGAGTTGGCAGTATGCCCGAAATCCGGCCGAGGATGGCAAGCCGCAGCTTGCGGACTACTGGGCCTGGCCGGGCAGCACCGTAACCAGTGTTTCCTGGTCGCATCCGATGGCCAGGTACAGTTACGCCGGGCCGGGACAGATCCAGAAGACCGCAACTGGCTATCCGGGTGAATCTCCCGATTACAAGCCGTTTGTGCATCTGCGCTTCCCCATTAAGACGGCAATCGTGGCGGCCATGGCGGCCGGCACGAACTATGGCGTAGTTCTCACCGACGACAAAGGGCAGGTGGCGGAATCGTATTCGCTGATCGGAGCGGGCTATCCGTACAGGTACAACGAGTCGGCCGACCCTTACATCTTCACCCGCGATGTGCAGGATGAATCGCTTCGTCCGGTGCTCGAAGTGATCGGTGCACCGGCCGACAAGAAGGCAGTTGCCGCACCCAAGGATCTCAAGGTAAACGGAGTGCAGCCCAGCACATCAACCGTGACACTGGAATTCGCTTGCCCACAGGATGACCTGCTGGCATATGAGGCAACTGCCACACCGGCCGGGAAGACTAGTGCGGAAAACAACCTGCCGCGATGGGAGATACCGTTGCCCGGCAAAGGCGGCCTCAGCCAACGCATGCCGATCTGGACCCTTGCGCCCGGCGCCTACACCCTGAGCATTCGTGCCATTGATATGACGGGCAATCGCAGCCCGGCCGCGCAGGTGGCGCTGAGCATCCCCGAGAGACCCACGCTCAGGCTGGCGGAAGCGAAAGCTGAAGCACAACGTGAAGCTGGCAAGTCTGTGGCCTTTGGCGATGGGCGAGTCTATGCGGTGCCGGACGTCGTGAAGGTTGATCCCGTCAGCGGCGCAGTGCTCCAGGGCGGCGATGTATACCGCATCGATGAGAGCTATTCCTTGGCGAACCCGGTCTATAGGGCTGGTGGTAGGCCTCAGATCAGTCTGCAGGCGGCCAGTAACGAGGTCGTCGCGTTCCAGATGATCGTGGAGAAAGGCGCCAAACCCATCGAGGATCTGAAGATCAGCATGAGCGATCTGGCAGGCGCCTCTGGCAAGATTGCCGCCAATCCCAACGCCCAGTTCTTCCGCGAGTGGTACATCAAAAGCTCAGCGCAGCAAAAGCGGCAATTGGGCCCCAACGAGGTCGAAGATGTGAAGATCCGGCCGGTTGCCTGGCATGCCGATGCGGCCGTGCCGCTAGCCGAGCCGTTTGGCGTAACGGCGAGCGTTCCCGCGGCCGGCAATAACATCGAAGGACAGACCAACCAGGCCATCTGGGTCGATCTCTACGTGCCCAAAGGAACGAAGCCCGGTGAGTATCACGGGGAAGTTACTCTTGAGGCCAAGGGCGTAAATGGCGTGAAGATGCCCGTGCAGTTGACCGTCCTGCCGCTGACGCTGCCGGATAAGTCGAGCTGGAATGTTGAGCTCAACAGCTATGGTGGTCTGCTGGGCGTCGCGGGCGTCAGTGATAGCGATCCGCGGGCGCTTGATGCCCAGTGGGATTTCTATCGCCTGGCCAAGCGACATCGCCAGATGTACAGCGCGGTCCCATACGGCCAGCGTGGGCGTGTGGGCATGGCAGCGCTGAAACTCGAAGGCGAGGGCGCTGATGTCCGTATTGCGGACTGGTCGGAGTTTGAGCGGTTTTATGGGCCGCTGCTGGATGGCTCGGCCTTTACGGCGGACAAAGGCTATGTGGGGCCAAACGCGGGCACGCCGATCAGCGAGATGTACACCGCGTTTCACGAGAACTGGCCTCTGCCTCTGGACAAGTGGTATCAGGACTACGCGCCGCTGAAGACTCGCCTGGAACTGGCCGCCTGGGCGAAGAAGAGCCGGCTCTTAGAGGATGCCTTCCCCGAAGCTTACAAGCAGGGATATGCGGCAGTGGCGCGGCAGTTTGCCCAGCACTGCCAGGAGAAGGGATGGACGGGAACGGTGTTTCAGATCTTCGGCAACAACAAGTACTACTTCAAAGTGCCCTACTTCGGTTCTCAGCTTACCACGAGCAGCAACTACGGTTCATCGTTCTGGCTGCTGGATGAGCCGACGGATTATGACGACTACATGGCCAATGCTTTCTTCATGAACCTGGCAAAGAAGGGCTGGTCCAGTGGCAATGTGCCCGATGTGAAGTTCGCATACCGCGTCGATGTCTCGCAGCCTGAGATGGCGCGCGGCCTGTGGGACAACATCTGCAATCTGTGGGTGCTGGGCGGCGGCTCGATCCGAAACGGCTATGTGACGACGGCGATGGTACGGCAGAAATGGCTGCCGGAAGAAGAGTTCTGGCACTATGGCGGCGGACCCAATCTCTCGGCCGCCCCATCGAATATGCTGCAGGCGTTCCTGGAATCCTGGGCATCGGGTTCGAGCGGCATCCTGCCATACTGGACGACGGATGGCGGCAAAGATTGGGTCAAGCCCAACGACCCCGACCTGGCGTTGTTCTATCCCGGAAAGAACTACGCCAATAGCGGGAAGAACTATGCGGGGCCTCTGCCTGGCCTTCGGCTCAAGACCATGCGCCGAGCGCAGCAGGACATCGAGTATCTCTACCTGCTGGCCGGTCAGAAACAGTGGGACCGTGCGGCCGTGCGCAGGGCGATTGCCGCATATGCCAACGAGCCAGACGCCCCGGTCCTAACCTTCACGAAGCTGGACGCGGCGAAGCAGTTCCAGTTACGCAATGCCGTCGCCGCGACAATCCTGGGAAGTACGTCGCCTTGACGGTCACGGTGTCCCCCCAAGGGTACCAGACTGCGCCCAGATTCAGGGGAGTTGGCGATTGTGGATAACCTACAGGTGCGCAGGTTCTCGGGTGGGGTACCCCCTATATCGCAAGTGTCGTGGAGACAAGCGGTTAGGTAGAAATCGGGGGAGCAGGTGCGCAGGTTGGGGGTGATTGTGGATAACTCTGGGGAATAGCGGATATCGGATTGCGGATAGCGGAGGTCAGAGGTCAGGCGTCAGCGGGTCCGCCGTGGAACAATGTGTGACAAGGTGTGACAAAGTGTGACCCCGGCGCAGCCGGGATTTCGCTTCGCTCAACATTGGGGAGGGGAACGTAATACGTGATACGTCATTCGTTGAAGACCAAGAGGGGGGTCGTGGTCGTGCGGAAATAAAGTGAGACATTTCGGGACATTCCGGGACTTTTGCCGGGGGATCGGCTTAGCAAACATGGTGCCAGAGCGTACGGATGGCGTCCGGGTAGACCCACGGATGGCAATTCGCGGGCTTGGGTGGCGCGGGTATTCGGTTGCCAAAGATCCGAGGGGCGGGAAAAAAACACGTCCCTCTATATATAAGGGGCAGTTTGGAGGCTGCCAAAAATGGAAGTTAAGGAATGATAAGGGGTTAACGAAAGCCAAAAATCTTTCACGAATTTTGGCCCCCAAACCCCACCCGCCGACAGGCGGCCCTAAGGGTCGCCAGGGGCGACTGGACCAAAACGGCGGCGGCCGTGCCGACGCATAGGTGCTTCTGAATGCACCGCTACAGCGTCAGCAAGGCGAAGACGTACGCGTCGGGAGACGAGGCGGGCCAAGTGCAGGCCCGCAGCGCCGGGGAGCGGAGCGACCAGCAGGCGCAAACCCATACTTTTTGAACAGGAGGCAGCAGAGGTAGCAGAGCAATGCGCAGAACAGAGGGCTACATTCACGCTTCTTTGCGGCTGAAGGTTGGGGTGGTAGAGTGGTGGTTGATCCGGGATCGGCTTGTGGACTGTCGATTCCTGGCCCGTTTTCCGGATTCAAATCGGCGTGCGGGAGATGACTGTGCGAGTGCGAGCAAAACACTTCGTGATTCTGCTTGGCCTTTTGGTTGTTGGTGTCATTGTGGCTCTCGTTGTCTCCGCGATAGGCACGACCGCGCTGGAATCAGATGTAGAGCGGCTTGGTGGGTCGGTTGATGCCCGGAGCTTTCCGTTCACCGCGGTCAGCTTTGGGATTGGGGGACCGGCATCAACTCTTACCGATGACGAGTTTGCATCGCTTGTGCCTCGCCTGGCATTCTGGACCTCACTCGAATCCCTGGACCTGCGGCGAACCCGGGTGACCGACCAGGCGCTGACACACATATCGCGCCTACATAGTCTCAGGCGGCTTTTCCTTGATGACACGGCAGTAACAGACAGAGGTCTGTCATACATTGCCTCGCTGCCCATGCTCGAGCGGCTCTCGCTCTCGCGGACAGACATAACTGATGCGGGGGTCCAGCATCTAGCGAAACTTACGGCGATACAGGCCTTGGACCTGACCGAGACGCGAGTTGGCGATGCCGCGATTACGCAGCTCAGGAATATGGGCAAGCTTCGCGAACTTCGGGTGTCGCGGACGGCGATTACGGATGCGGGGCTGCTCATGCTGGTGTCGCATCCGGAGTTGAGGGAGTTGGACGTAAGTCACACGGCGATAGATGGAAGCTGCTTCGCACGTGTCCCGCTGCCGAAGCTGGAGGCGCTCAAGCTTGATGAGACCCGCGTGGACGATCATGCCATGAAGGGGATTTCTTCGCTCGTAACGCTAAAGGACTTGCGCCTGGCAGATACGGTCGTCGGCGACGCGGGAGTGCATGATCTCGTGGCGCTATCCAGGCTTACGGATCTTGATCTCTCAAGAACGAGGATAACCGACGATGCAATGGCTGCTGTCGGGCGGATGCATGGGCTGGAGAGCCTGGTCCTTGACGACACAGCAATAGGTGACGCGGGCGTGCGCGATCTTCGCCAACTTAGCCATCTCGTGGAGCTACGCCTTGGTCGGACGCGTGTGACTGATGTTGGCTTGGGGTATCTCGGTGAGCTTCCGCAACCGCTGGGCGTGCGGGTCGGCGGCACACGCGTCACGACAGCGGGTGTGAAGACGATCAAGGCGGCCAACGCTCGCATCGAGATCGACCTCAATTAGCGATGATTGGCGTGTGATGGGGCAGGAGAGAACGAATTCACCACGTAGATGGTCAGGATAGACAGGATGAAGGGGAAGAGCCCCGATGTAAGGGCCTGTCGATTTAGGTGGCAGCCCAACACAATATGATCTCGCCCCGATGCGGCCGGGACCGTCTTTGAGCGGCCGATTCTCATCGCCAGTGACTTTATCGCTCGGACCCTACCGCCGAGTCGCT